>JGI24110J20144_1000064_pt1 | contig 25640 bp, 19 predicted proteins | sample SubbioR11Jul_8A2_FD_20144 | JGI IMG/M metagenome (IMG submission 20144)
CAATGTTGCTGACGGTGGTTCTGTTAATGTCTGCTTTTTTGACTCCGGTTGCCGCCGGGCAGGGGAATGGCAGGGGGCAAGAAAAGCAAAGCGAGCAGAAAATTCAGTACCTTGATGCAGAAGTACAAATTATTGATGGCCAACGGTGATTAAGGTTGAAATATCAATATTTTTTCAAGTTTATTGAAGGGGCGGCTTTATGGCGGACATGTTAATGGCAATTGGTTTTTTTGCCCTAGGGCTATTGTTATGGGCAATATTCTTTTGGGCTATTCCTGCTTATCTGGCAGATAAAATTATAAAGGCTTTATTCCCCACTTTGCATGCAAAGTCCGTGGGTCTCCGGTGGTGGCAAGAATATCTTTTCATATTTTCGCTGTTAATTATTATAATTCTATCACTTCTTCGCCTAGGGGTAGATACTTACTTGCAAATACCAACGTGGTTCCCATGGGCACCTGAGGGCTTGCATCATATGTATCACGAATTTTCGTTTCCAACACCGGTCGCCGTGTTTATTGGTCGATTTGCAGCCGTACTATATTTCGGCTGGAGGCCGGAGATTAGAAACCGCTCAAAATAAGTGCGAAATTTACACAAAAATTTACCTACTTGGGTATGCCAGATGCCATTTGGCCACGTCCTTAATCTAGCAAATCCTATAAACTTTGGGGGGTTTTTTGTGGACAAAGTGGATAAACAAATAAAAAAGTGTTATGAAGAAGACTTTAAGCCATTTTTAAACACCAGACTAGGGTTTTATCCTGGGATTTTCATTATAGTACTTATGTTGTCAATGGGGTTTTCGCTTGGCTGGAGATTAGTAGATGAGGTTTTCAGATTTCTTGGTTGGTAACATTACTAGGAGTAAATCAGTCGGTCTTGGTTTTAGTGATTAATTGGTGGTTGAGTAGATTTTGCTCAACCACCATATTTCATATTACTATTTTTAGCACTCAATTTTTCAATGGAATAGTTTAATTCCACAGAAAATTAATTCGCCATAAAATGTAAAATTCCTCTACGATTTAAGAACACAATAAGCAGTTATTCCTTTATTTATAAGGACAAAAAAAAGACGCGAAACCAAGAGTGACTTCACATCTTTTTTGGGGTCGAATTCTTGATTTTGCACCTCAAAACGGAACCCGTTATCCCGCAAGGGGGTTTATTTTTTTTGTAATAAGCAGGGGAAATGACAAAATATGGCGAAAGTTACGAGTTGAAAAGGGGAACGTTTTCTTGACCCATACCATCTTTTTTGGGGAGAAGGCAACCTATATCTTGCCGCCCATTGCCACTTGCTAATACAAGGCTGCAATTTTCTCATTGACCGCTTAAAAGTGTTAAAGCGAGTAAGGAGATATAAATCGTGTGTGTACAAAAGCTTTCCTATGAGGCGCGAAGCCTTTGGGCGAAGAAATCAAGGGACGGCAGTTTGTTTTGGTTGCCGTTAGTGACGCATATGGCGGATTCTGCTGCGGTTGCGCAAAAACTATGGGATCATTGGTTGTCCGAAGGCGCAAAACTGGCGATTGTCTCCGGACTGTTCCCCGCATATGCGGGAGATGATCCTGAAAGCGCCGAACAGTTGGCCAAGCAGTCATTTATGTTTTTGTCAGCAGTTCATGACCTTGGCAAAGCAACGCCAGTTTTTCAAGCAAAGAAAACCGTATGCAGTGAGTTAGACAGGAGGATGTTGGAGCGGATCCAGGAGAGCGGGCTTCCGATGAAGCCGACAGTATATTTTGCCCGCGCGGTTAAAACTCCGCATGCTTTGGCAACACAGCTTCTGCTGGAACATGCCGGATGCGATAAAAGTATTGCCGTAATCTTGGGTGCTCACCACGGAAAGCCTCCGGATAATGTTACGCTGATTAATTGCGGCATCGGTTCATACGCGGAAAATTTCCATCTGGGCAAAGAAGGTAAAGAAGCGTGGGTTGCCATCCAGCGGGAATTGCTTGATTTCGCATTAAATCTCTCTGGTTTTCCCTCAGTCAAGGAAATTCCAAAGCCAAGCATGGCAGCACAAGTTTTACTGAGTGGATTGGTTATTATGGCGGACTGGATTGCCAGCAATGAAGCACAGTTACCATATATTAGTTTGGAGGATGTACGGCTGCCGGACTCGAAAGCGCGTGTTGAATTAGCATGGGAATTGCTGGATTTGCCTTACCCCTGGGAAGCAGACAATCTGTGGATGCGTTCCGATCTTTATCGCGAGCGTTTCGCTTTTACGTCAAATACGGTACAATCAATTACAGCACAAGCGGCAGTCTCCATACGAACACCCGGCATTCTTGTCCTGGAAGCGCCGATGGGAGTGGGTAAAACTGAAGCTGCGCTGGTTGCCGCCGAAATATTTGCAGATAAAGCTAAACGTAAAGGGGTGTTTTTCGCTCTCCCGACACAGGCGACTTCTGACGGCATTTTTCCGCGCATCTTGAAGTGGGTTGAGCAACTGGATTCGGAAGAATTGCATTCCATGCGCCTTATGCATGGCAAGGCAGAGTTTAACGATGTGTTTCGAACTTTGACAGGCGGAGTGAATATTGGTGAGGACGAGGGTGGCGGCGTTATAGTGCACGGGTGGTTCGAGGCACGAAAAAAAGCTATGCTTGACGATTTTGTCGTGGGCACAATTGATCAGCTTTTGCTTGCCGCATTGAAACAAAAGCATGTGATGCTGCGCCATCTGGGGTTAGCCAACAAAGTCGTTATCATCGACGAATGCCATGCCTACGATGCGTATATGAGTCAGTACCTCAACATGGCGTTAAGCTGGCTCGGTGCATACCGCGTGCCAGTCATTGTGCTGTCAGCGACTTTGCCTGCCAAAAAGCGTCAGGAGGTAATTGGTGCATATCTGAACATTAAGTCTGAAAGTGCCGAGGTAAAACCTCAAACAGATGATCCTTTGGGAAGGAGCAGGCACACACAGGAACAGACGCCGGAGTGGATTTCATGCTCGGAGTATCCGCTTATCACCTTTACAGACGGAGATAAGATTGGTCAAATAACGGTTCCAACAGACGGAATCGTGCGGGAAGTGGAGTTACAGTTTCTTTCAGAGGACGCACTGTTGGAGAAGCTGGAGCAACTGCTCTCAGCGGGTGGCTGCGCGGGGATTGTAGTCAATACGGTAAAACGGGCACAGGAATTAACAAGGACAATGTCTGAGCATTTCGCTAGGGATGCGGTGCGGCTGCTGCACTCCCGCTTTCTTGCGCCGGACCGTGCGGAGAAAGAGAAAAAGCTGCTGGAAGAAATGGGGAAACCGGGTGCAAGCAGCCAGCGCCCAAACAAACGCATCGTCATTGGCACACAGGTGCTGGAGCAGTCGCTTGATATTGATTTTGATGTTTTGGTCACTGATATTTGTCCGATGGATTTACTGCTGCAACGCATCGGTCGCTTACACCGGCATGAGAGAGAACGGCCGGAAAAGCTGCGGGACGCACTTTGTCTGATTATCGGCTTAGACGGGGATAGTTTTGAAGCGGGTACGGAGGAAATTTACGGCACGTATTTGCTCATGCGCACAAAAGCGTGCTTGCCACATAGGCTTGTCCTGCCGCATGATATTTCAAAGCTGGTGCAAGATGTTTACAACGACGGCATCTCTCCTTTGCCTGAATCACCTGAGTATTTAAAATCAATTACTGAACATAAAAAACGTATAGCCGACAAAGAAAAGCGTGCTAGGGATTTTCGCGTTAGTCCTCCTTGGCTGGATGGTGATTTAAGTGGTTGGCTGAATACGTATGTTTCGGACAAAGGAGGAGAGGCAGCCGTTCGTGATGGTGATGAATCGATCGAAGTCCTGTTAGTTTGGAAGAAGAGAGACGGCAAGCTTTATTTTCTGCCCTGGATAGAAAATGAACATGAACTTTTGCAAAATGAAATTCCTAACGGAGAACAGGCACGTTCACTTGCTCGTTGTAGCGTTCGTTTACCTGCCATACTTTGCGCTCCCTGGATGATTGAGAACACCATTAAATTTTTGGAGGATCTTAACACTGACCAACTTTCCGAGTGGCAGAAATCACCGTGGCTCGCGGGCGAGCTGGTTTTGATTCTGGACGAAAATTTCTCGGCAACCCTGGGTGATTACCGTTTGGTCTATGATCAACAATTTGGATTGCTTCACGAAAAGGAGGACAAGCCAGATGCCCCAAAAGGAGTTTAACCTGTTGTATGAGCCGTGGATTCTGGTGATGAAGCCGGACGGCACAGTAGAAGAGGTTTCCCTGCTTGAATTGTTTCGAAGAGCGCCCGAGTGGCGCGGGCTTGCCGGAGAACTGCCGACGCAGGACGTGGCGGTGTTGCGGCTGTTGTTGGCAATTTTGCATGCAGTGTTCGGGCGGTATGATATTGAAGGAAGTTATGCTCCTCCGTCGTCGCCTGCTGCTGCTCTGGAACGCTGGAAAGCCATTTGGGATTTCGGTGAGTTCCCCATGAGAATCATTAAGGACTATCTGTTGCACTTTGAAGATCGCTTTTGGCTCTTCCACCCGGAGCACCCGTTTTATCAGGTGGCAGGTCTGGACAATGCGACCGACTATACTGCTGCAAAACTTAATGGGGAGTTGTCGGAAAGCAGCAATAAAATCCGTCTGTTTCCTCAGCGCACAGGGGGCGGCAAAAGTAGGTTGCGTTATTCGGAAGCCGCCCGCTGGCTGCTTTATGTCAATGCATTTGATGATACTTCAGCCAAACCAAAGGAGAAGGGACTACCTAGTCCCGGCGCGGGGTGGTTAGGTAAACTTGGGCTGATTACTGCAGTCGGTGAAAATTTCTTTCGAACGCTCTTGCTCAATCTGGTTTTTCTCAAAAACGGTGAAGACGAGCTTTGGGGTAAGGAAATGCCTATTTGGGAAAAACCGGTTAAAGCAGACGAACGAAGCAGCATTACGATGCCAAATAATCCATCTGAACTTTTGAGCTTACAATCGCGCCGCCTGTTGCTCAAGCGTGAGGGATGCTGGGTTATCGGGTTTGCACTACTAGGCGGTGACTTTTTCCCAAAGGAAAACGCATTTAGTGAGCAGATGACAGTCTGGAGAAACGCTGCAAAAAAGGAAAATGATCCGTTAGAATACCATCCTAAACGCCACGATCCTGCCCGCCAGATTTGGAGGGATTTTTCCACGCTCATTGCTCGAGGCGAAGGCAAGCATCGTGCTGGAGTTGTAAACTGGCTTGCTCGCCTGAAGGCTGACAACCACATTTCTCGTTCGCATTTCCGCTTTCAAACTGCTGCCGTTAAGTACGGTGATAAAGATTTTTTCGTTGATGATGTGTTTAGTGACTCAATTTCCCTTAATGCAGGCTTGTTGACTGCTTTAGGGGCGGATTGGATCAATCGTATTGTAGATGAATTAGAGGTCACAGAAAAGCTTACCCAGCAAGCAGGACGTCTGGCGCAAAACCTTGCCAAGGCAGCTGGCAATGCAGACGGTAAACAGCAAAGAGATGCTGCAAAGGGACAAGCATACTTCCGTTTGGATATACCTTTTCGCAGATGGTTGGAAAAAATCGACCCGGAGCGGGGCGAGATGGGTTCAGTCTGTGATCTGTGGTGGGAACAGGCAAGGCGCATTGTACGAGATTTAGGCAAAGAGCTAGTGGAGCAGGCTGGAACACGAGCGTTTGTCGGTCGCGTCTTAACGGAAAATAAGAAGGAGCAACGTTATACCGCGCCGGAGGCTTTTAACCGCTTTTTATATTACACATCAACTCGTGATGCACTGAAAGGAGGGAGATAAGAATGGCTGGGGAAGCAAAACAAGCAAGTACTTTTGTAAAACACAAAATCATCCGGATAGCAGAGAGCAAAAATGAATCCGCAGTTAAGGCGACACTGGCAAGATTACGACGCGGTATCGGTAAAACGCCTGGCAGTCTACCGGATCTATGGGAGATAACGCTGAGTGATCTGCCGGAAGCGTTGCAAGGCATTGGCGAAGAGCCGACACATGGTGAATGGGCGGTGCATACGGCGCTGACTCTTTATGCACTTCACCAACAGGGCAGAGATCCAAAAAAACAAAGCATGAATAGAGAAGGAGAGTTTCTTGGCACTGCTGTTCGGAGACTGCTCGAATATGACAAAAATAACGAAGATGCTGTTATGCGGCGTTTTCACGCAGTAGCAGTATCGGACAGCTTTGAGAGATTCTCCTGGCAATTGCGGGGGTTGATTCTGTTAATAAGGGCTAAAGATATCCCGCTGGACTACCCAGCGCTGACACAGGATTTGTATTGGTTTCAGTTTCCTGACAGGCGGGATGGCATACGTCTGAAGTGGGGGCAGGATTTTTACCGCGTCACGAGAAACGAAGAAATGAGCAGTGAAGGCTCAATAAAAGAAAAGGAGAATCATAAAAGTGGAGAATAATAGAATTTATGTGGATGTGCATGTCTTGCAGACAGTGCCGCCGAGCTGTGTCAACCGCGACGATACGGGCAGCCCAAAGACGGCTGTGTACGGCGGGATGACTCGCGCGCGAGTTTCGTCGCAGTGCTGGAAGCGTGCCATGCGGATGATGTTTAGGGAACTGTTGCCGTCCGAGGAGTTGGGAGTACGTACTAAGAAAATTGTTAGTATGGTAGCGGATGAAATTCGCAAGCTAGACCCAACGATTGATCCGGAAACGTCAGCACAGAGGCTCCTGGAAAATGCTGGGTTAAAGATCAAATCGTTTGAGAAAGGAACGGATGCGCTTTTTTTCCTGAGCATTGCACAGGCAAAAGCGTTAGCGCAATTAGCATTGACAGACCCCGAGGTGATGAAAGAGAAGCCTTCAAAGGAAGCTAAAGAAAAGGCGCAGAGAGCGCTAAAGCAGTTTCCCGCCATTGATGTCGCGTTATTTGGACGTATGGTGGCAGATGACCCTTCGTTGAATACTGACGCTTGCGCGCAAGTGGCACACAGCATTTCAACACACAAGGTTAGCAATGAGTACGATTATTTTACCGCTGTGGATGACCTCTCCGATGAAGATAACGCAGGAGCGGGCCATATCGGTACGGTGGAGTTTAACTCATCGACTCTCTATCGCTATGCGACAGTAGCTGTCCATGAATTGCATAAACAACTGGGAGAAGATACGATAGACTCGGTGAATAAATTTGTTCGTGCCTTTGTGTGTTCAATGCCGACAGGTAAGCAGAACACCTTCGCTAACCGCACCTTGCCGGACACGATATTGGTTACTCTGCGAAAGGATCAGCCGATTAACTTTGTAGGAGCGTTCGAAAAACCGATACAGGCAAGTGACGAGGGGTATGTGACTGGTTCAGCGAAAAGGTTAGTTGTTCATGCTATGAGAGTTTATAGTAGCTTTGCCAAAAAGCCGGCGTTTTCGCTGGTAACCGGTGAGCTGCTTGCCGAGTTGGGCAGTGAACAGTCGCTGGATGAATTGCTTAATTCACTTACAGAGGGGCTTCACAAGCTTCTAGAGAATGGTGGGGTTCGGTAATGAGTGCGCTGCTTTTGCGGTTGGCTGCACCATTGCAGTCATGGGGTGTAGACGCCAAATTTGAACGCCGCGGCACTGAGCGTGTCCCCACAAAAAGTGGCGTTATTGGTCTGATCGCTGCTGCACAAGGGCGTCAGCGCAATGAAAGCATGGATGACTTAAAATCCTTGCACTTTGGTGTACGTGTTGATCGTGAGGGGGTATTACTGCGCGATTACCATACGGCGAAAAACGAGAAAGTGTCGTATGTCACTAATCGCTACTATCTAACGGATGCAGTCTTTCTGGTAGGACTGGAGGGGGACGAAAAGCTTTTGTCAGGTATCGAGAATGCGTTGGTATCTCCGGCGTTTCCGCTTTTTTTGGGGCGCCGCTCCTGCCCGCCGGAAGGACAGGTTTCGCTCGGTATTCGTACGGGTAAAACCCTTTTGGAAGCGTTACAGGAAGAGACATGGTTGGTTAGCGATTGGGCTAAAAAAAGAGAGGCGCCCGAAGTTCATCTGCGTATTGTGACGGACGCAGGAGAAGAAGCTACAAACACCTATTTTCAGCGTGATCTTCCGGTTACGTTCGACCAGACGCACCGCAAATTTGGGTTTCGCCGTGTTTGTCAATCTGCCCCGCTCATTGTCTCCAATTCGCACAGCCGGCGCGCTGTTACGCTAAAGCCGACCGCGCACGAACCTATGACGGAATTAGAGGAGGCGTAGCCGATGTATTTGTCTCGTATTCCACTCAACGTGAAACGAAGAGATACGATGCGGGCGCTTGCTTTGCCGCATATAGTGCACGGCGCGGTAGAATCAAGTTTTCCGCTTAAATTGGACGAAAATCGTGAGCGCATACTCTGGCGTGTGGATTATGTTCGAGATACGTGTTATTTGCTGGTTCTCAGCGCTGAACAACCCGAATTTCTACATATTTCCAAGCAATTCGGTTATGAACATTTGGAGCGGAAATGGGAAACCAAAAATTATAACACGTTACTTGCCCGGCTTCAATCGGGGCAGGTTTGGCGGTTTCGCCTGCGTGCCAATCCCGTGCAGAGCAGTTTTAAAGAAAGGAATGAAACGTCAGGTCGTGGTAAAATTTTTGCCCATGTAACTCAGCAGCAGCAAAGGCGGTGGTTAATTGATCGAGCGCAGGCTTGCGGCTTTTCGCTGGGTGAAAACGCATTCAATGTTGTGCATACGGAGTGGAAGAAATTCCGCAAAACAAAAAGAAGCAGTCATGAGGTTGTATTGCGTTTAGTAGACTTTGAGGGGATATTGACCATAACTGATGCAGAAATCTTTAAGAATACATTGCTGTCCGGAATCGGGCGCGCGAAAGCTTATGGCTGCGGATTGCTGACGGTTGTGCGTTATGCAGGCGATCACGATGAATAACTTGCCAGGTATGAAAAAACCGGAATTACAGGCGCTGCCAACTGTCAGGGACAGGCTATCGTTCCTGTATCTGGAGCATTGCCTGCTAAATCGGCGGGATGGAGCTATCACCGTAATGGATGCGCGAGGTACGGTTCACGTTCCTGCAGCCTCGCTTAGTGTATTATTATTGGGTCCTGGTACAAGCGTTTCCCATCGGGCGATGGAGTTAATCGGCGACGCAGGAACTAGTATTGTCTGGGTGGGTGAATATGGTGTGCGCTATTATGCACATGGTCGCCCATTGACTCATTCCGCTCGCATGTTGATTCGCCAAGCGGAGCTGGTTTCCAATGTGCGGTCGCGGATAGCTGTTGCCCGTCAGATGTATCAACTGCGCTTTCCTAGCGAAGACGTTTCCACGCTGACGATGCAGCAACTGCGCGGGCGGGAAGGTGCACGAATCAGGGCAGCCTACCGCTATGCGTCCAAGCAAACTGGTGTTCCCTGGCACGGGCGGGAATATGACCCTGACAACTTTGACGGCAGTGATGCAGTCAATATGGCACTGTCTGCCGCGCACGCTTGCCTGTATGGTGTTGTTCACAGTGTCATCGTGGCTCTGGGATGTTCACCTGGCTTAGGTTTTGTGCATACCGGGCATGAAAGATCCTTTGTATACGATATCGCCGACCTCTATAAAGCGAAAATAACCATTCCTATAGCATTTGAAACTGCGGCAAAACAGCCGGAGGATATTGCTGCCGTTACCAGACGCAGGGTGCGTGATGTAATTTCGGACGGGCGTATTCTGGAACAAGCAGTGAAAGATATACGAAAGTTGCTTCTAGGTGATATGGTTTCAAAGGACGAGATTGAAACAGATGTCCTTCATCTTTGGGATGATAAAAATGGATTTGTTTCACACGCGGTTTCCTATGGCAAAGAGTTCGACGAATCTGATGTTGAAACTTTTGCAGACGGTTACGGCACGATCTTGGAGGATGAAGTGTGATTGTGATAACATTGACAGACTGTCCAATTGCATTACGCGGTGACTTGAGTAAGTGGCTACAAGAAATTAACACTGGTGTATACGTTGGACAAGTAAGTGCTAGGGTGAGGGATGAGATCTGGAAGCGAGTGAAAGAAAATACAAAGTCTGGCAGAGCAACGATAGTTTTTAGTACTAATAACGAACAACGCATGGATTTTCGTGTCCACAACACTGGTTGGGAGCCAATTGATTTCGACGGACTGAAACTCATGTTGCGACCCAGCCCTACACGCATCAAAAAACTAAGTGAACTGCGAATGGGGTTTAGCAATGCAGCCAGAATGCGAAAAGCAAAGGAGATGTCACGTAAAAAGGGTAGCGGTAAGCAGTTGCCGGAAAGGTACATCATTGTCGATGTGGAAACAACGGGCTTATCAGCGGCGGAACATGAAATCATTGAGATCGGTGCAATTCTAGTAAATGACCGTCAAATTGAAGCAAAGTTTCATTCTTTAGTAAAAGCAAAGACAATAATTCCGCAATTCATTGCAACCCTCACAGGTCTTTGCGACGGGATTTTGGAGCGGGAGGGCAGAGAACTTGCTGAAGTTATGCCAGAATTTCTTGTGTTTGCAGGCGATTTGCCTGTGGTATCACATAACGCAGATTTTGATTACGGATTTTTACGAGCAGCTTGTGAAAGCTGCAGTCTACCGCTGTTCTCTAATCAGCAGATAGATACTTTAGCGCTCGCAAGACGCCTAGTAGATGGTGTAAAAAATTATAAACTGGTAACACTTCTCAACCATTTAGGAATTGAGGTGAGCGGCGCACACCGCAGTACGGAGGATTGCTTCTCCACCAAGCAGCTATATGAAAAACTCATTGAAATTAGGCAATCCAGGAATTAGAAAGTCGCTTATTATAAGGGATCTTTTAGTCTGCTCCCCGCACACGCGGGGGTGATCCCGTGTAAAGGGGGTGGAACAGCATGAGCACTGCCTGCTCCCCGCACACGCGGGGGTGATCCCGTTGTGGGCGTTTACTGCTGGTGTAGGAGTAGCTGCTCCCCGCACACGCGGGGGTGATCCCAAGGTGACATATTAAAAGATATTAGCAAGGAGCTGCTCCCCGCACACGCGGGGGTGATCCTGCGTATAGACATTCCGTTGGCGGAGGTAAAGACTGCTCCCCGCACACGCGGGGGTGATCCCGTCTTCATCTGCTCTTCCGTTTCCGCCAGAGCCTGCTCCCCGCACACGCGGGGGTGATCCCGCTGCGCGCAGACTCGGGTTGGAGTCTCTAAGTCTGCTCCCCGCACACGCGGGGGTGATCCGACTGGCTGCGGTACTGGGTGACAAGGCAAGAGCTGCTCCCCGCACACGCGGGGGTGATCCCGGGCCTGTACCGATTGCCGCAGGACAAACATTCTGCTCCCCGCACACGCGGGGGTGATCCCCGCTGCAAACAGATAGGGATGGCAGACCAGTACTGCTCCCCGCACACGCGGGGGTGATCCCAGAATGCTCTAGCGCAACAAGGTTGGCATAAGCTGCTCCCCGCACACGCGGGGGTGATCCTGAGACTTGCCTAACCCCTGGTACTTTTGCGCCCTGCTCCCCGCACACGCGGGGGTGATCCCAGGGGCGAAGCCTGCGGCGTCAAAGTAAAATCCTGCTCCCCGCACACGCGGGGGTGATCCGTTGCGGTGAATCAATCCCTCCACGCACTGGCTCTGCTCCCCGCACACGCGGGGGTGATCCTAACAAAATCTGTATTCTCTCTAAGTTGTATTGCTGCTCCCCGCACACGCGGGGGTGATCCCTTTTAAAAGATATTTCAAATGGAAAGAAAGTTCTGCTCCCCGCACACGCGGGGGTGATCCTTCGGCAGATACAGTTCCACCGCCAGCTAAAGTCTGCTCCCCGCACACGCGGGGGTGATCCTGTAAAGCAGATTAAAACAAAAACAGGTACAGACTGCTCCCCGCACACGCGGGGGTGATCCCATTTTGACGTTACCGAGCGGTTTATGGGGACACTGCTCCCCGCACACGCGGGGGTGATCCGAGGTCAGATGGCCGCTTATTACAAGAACCATACTGCTCCCCGCACACGCGGGGGTGATCCCTGAATGTGCCAGGATACTGGGTTACAAAAACCCTGCTCCCCGCACACGCGGGGGTGATCCGGCGCTTATCGCCGACCTGCAAAGACAGAGAGGCTGCTCCCCGCACACGCGGGGGTGATCCTATGGCGCAACAGCAAGCAGCTTTCACGACATACTGCTCCCCGCACACGCGGGGGTGATCCTTACTTTAAAAACTGGTGAAGTTTTTTATGAATCTGCTCCCCGCACACGCGGGGGTGATCCTCCAGTCAGAATCCCGAAAATGTGTAGGTTCAGCTGCTCCCCGCACACGCGGGGGTGATCCTTAGTTTGCATTTAGAACGTAAAGTTGGAATTACTGCTCCCCGCACACGCGGGGGTGATCCCTTTAACCTTTTGCCCGATTATCACACATCACCCTGCTCCCCGCACACGCGGGGGTGATCCCTTTTTGTGATGTTCCAAGCACTGCCGCGACTTCTGCTCCCCGCACACGCGGGGGTGATCCGTAGCGAATTGTTCTGTTTTTCTGCCGTAGTCCCTGCTCCCCGCACACGCGGGGGTGATCCCTGGCAGGACAGCCCAGGCGCGATACGCGAACACTGCTCCCCGCACACGCGGGGGTGATCCTCTCCTTGACCTCTACACCTTTTGAGATTGCATCTGCTCCCCGCACACGCGGGGGTGATCCCAGAAGTGCAGAACCTAAAATATGATTATAGTTCTGCTCCCCGCACACGCGGGGGTGATCCCGTTAAACCTCGTTTCATCAGATTATTCCAAAGCTGCTCCCCGCACACGCGGGGGTGATCCTGAGAGGTCAAAATATTTATGAGGGGTTGCAATCTGCTCCCCGCACACGCGGGGGTGATCCTGGTGAGCACGTCTACTTTAAGGTTTCCAAATACTGCTCCCCGCACACGCGGGGGTGATCCTATCAATTGCACCGTTTATCATGCTTTGCATAACTGCTCCCCGCACACGCGGGGGTGATCCCACTTGATAAAATCAAAGGTGATGTTAAAATCACTGCTCCCCGCACACGCGGGGGTGATCCTTGGCGTGTGTTGTCAATTCGCTTGCAAGTGCCCTGCTCCCCGCACACGCGGGGGTGATCCTCGGCACGCACAACACAACAAACGAAGGCACAGCTGCTCCCCGCACACGCGGGGGTGATCCTATTCTTCGCCGGGTCCAGGTAAGTATTAATAACTGCTCCCCGCACACGCGGGGGTGATCCTATGTCAGGTGTTAGTTTGCTCGCCCGCCAGGTCTGCTCCCCGCACACGCGGGGGTGATCCTCCCGTGACGTGCCGTTGAACACCGCGTTCGCGCTGCTCCCCGCACACGCGGGGGTGATCCCGATGTAGGACAGGGTATGCCTGGCGCATTGATCTGCTCCCCGCACACGCGGGGGTGATCCCCGTTTCGCCCGCGTCCGCTATCGCAACGGCGCCTGCTCCCCGCACACGCGGGGGTGATCCGGCGATAAGCGAGGCAATGCAGGCGCTGAACGACTGCTCCCCGCACACGCGGGGGTGATCCGTGTTCGACTGGATTCCACGTATCCGGCTCTATCTGCTCCCCGCACACGCGGGGGTGATCCTGGCGGAGTCAACCAGAAAGAAAGTCTACATAGCTGCTCCCCGCACACGCGGGGGTGATCCCACAACGAGTTTAAATGTGTTGTCAGGGTAGGGCTGCTCCCCGCACACGCGGGGGTGATCCCTGACAGGACAAGACTAGCTCTTGACCGACTAGCTGCTCCCCGCACACGCGGGGGTGATCCTTCATCTACCCGCTCAAACACAAGCCTGCCTTTCTGCTCCCCGCACACGCGGGGGTGATCCTGGGTGCGGGGCTATAACACTTTATACACAGAACTGCTCCCCGCACACGCGGGGGTGATCCTAATCCGGGGAGCAGTAAGGATAATCAAACCGACTGCTCCCCGCACACGCGGGGGTGATCCTTGGGCAGGTCAATTAGGCGATGGTACCACAACCTGCTCCCCGCACACGCGGGGGTGATCCCCTCCGGCAAACCTATCCCCTATCCCGTCTATCCTGCTCCCCGCACACGCGGGGGTGATCCCTCCTTCAGCACCCGCAGCACCGTCACCGCAAACTGCTCCCCGCACACGCGGGGGTGATCCCCTCCAGCATTGCCGCCGGAACAGTGGCGGCTTCTGCTCCCCGCACACGCGGGGGTGATCCTTCCGGCGCTGGGCGTACTACATCAACAGCGAGCTGCTCCCCGCACACGCGGGGGTGATCCCTTAAAATTATCTGATATGTCTCCTATATCTTTCTGCTCCCCGCACACGCGGGGGTGATCCTGGAAGTGTATTTAAGCCTGCAGCCGGAAATGACTGCTCCCCGCACACGCGGGGGTGATCCTGGCGGCGGCCTCAGATATGGTCAGGTATGCCTCTGCTCCCCGCACACGCGGGGGTGATCCCTTCCCGCCTTCAGGTAACAATTCCCTTACCCTCTGCTCCCCGCACACGCGGGGGTGATCCCTGGGAAGGCACAAGTTGTCCCGTTACAACGAACTGCTCCCCGCACACGCGGGGGTGATCCTCTTGATATCATCATCAGGAATGCCGGATTCCACTGCTCCCCGCACACGCGGGGGTGATCCTATTATGATGCCATGGTCAAGTACCAAAGGGAACTGCTCCCCGCACACGCGGGGGTGATCCGAGGCTGCCGCTCTTTTTAGTGGCCAGATCTTCCTGCTCCCCGCACACGCGGGGGTGATCCGATAAAAAGTTACGTTCTTTAAACTAAGATCCTCTGCTCCCCGCACACGCGGGGGTGATCCTAATTCCTCATAATTCTCTATGCTGTAACCTCTCTGCTCCCCGCACACGCGGGGGTGATCCTTTGCACTCACCGATGCTATCGTTCAGCTGGACGCTGCTCCCCGCACACGCGGGGGTGATCCCGGCGGCGACGAAATTCAGGTCCGCCCAGGCGACTGCTCCCCGCACACGCGGGGGTGATCCCATAACGGATCGCAGGCTAAGTAGCGAGCTATGCTGCTCCCCGCACACGCGGGGGTGATCCTTGTCCGGATAGAATATAATTACCGAAGGGAACCTGCTCCCCGCACACGCGGGGGTGATCCCAGTGGCGACAAGTTCGCAGTCATGAAGAAAGGCTGCTCCCCGCACACGCGGGGGTGATCCCAATGGAGCAATACAGATAACGCAAGCCAACATCTGCTCCCCGCACACGCGGGGGTGATCCCTTTTGCCCTCTTAGCTTCCTCACTTGTCATAAACTGCTCCCCGCACACGCGGGGGTGATCCCATGCTTGGGATTGGTCACAGCCCACAAGAAGCCTGCTCCCCGCACACGCGGGGGTGATCCTTTCAATGGTGCTTGTAGTGGGTTCTTTTCAGCCTGCTCCCCGCACACGCGGGGGTGATCCTGGATGGTTGCAATGGAAGCTGCTGAAAAGGCACTGCTCCCCGCACACGCGGGGGTGATCCTGCTTTGCGAGGGCAACATGGACGAGCTGCTGGCTGCTCCCCGCACACGCGGGGGTGATCCTGGTGGCAAACCACGCCACAAAGTCAGCCTGCGCTGCTCCCCGCACACGCGGGGGTGATCCTAATTTTCGTTCGGGGCATATTCGGCAACTGCCCTGCTCCCCGCACACGCGGGGGTGATCCTTGGTGGTAAAGGTTGCGTTAATCGCGAAAAACCTGCTCCCCGCACACGCGGGGGTGATCCGGCGTTACAGAGTGGCGGGACTTGGTGAATGGGCTGCTCCCCGCACACGCGGGGGTGATCCCATAATGATCCATTATCAACTGTGATTGATGTTCTGCTCCCCGCACACGCGGGGGTGATCCCTGCTGAAGAAGCAGTTGGATCAGCTTTTGATCCTGCTCCCCGCACACGCGGGGGTGATCCCATGTTCAGATGGTTTAATATGTTCCGGCATCCCTGCTCCCCGCACACGCGGGGGTGATCCCGGCTTACCGAGTTCTGGCTGCGGTTTAACCCCCTGCTCCCCGCACACGCGGGGGTGATCCCAACGGAAGAACACTTAATGTCTTTCAAGCCCTCTGCTCCCCGCACACGCGGGGGTGATCCTATAATCCATATTTTCACTACCTAGCGATTCTACTGCTCCCCGCACACGCGGGGGTGATCCTCCGTGCTTGGCAAGGTAGGTCTCAGCCTCAACCTGCTCCCCGCACACGCGGGGGTGATCCTGAGCGAGGCCACACATTTTATCGTTTTTGATCCTGCTCCCCGCACACGCGGGGGTGATCCCGAGGGGACATCAGGTAAAAACAACCAGGCTAACTGCTCCCCGCACACGCGGGGGTGATCCTACTCTTCATTTAGTTCTTCCGGGTCTGGGCGGCTGCTCCCCGCACACGCGGGGGTGATCCCATGGGGATTTTTGCTTGGTAATCGGTGCGGCGCTGCTCCCCGCACACGCGGGGGTGATCCTGGTATGCCGCTCGCCGCCGACAAGTACATCAGCTGCTCCCCGCACACGCGGGGGTGATCCTACGAGGTCCTGCTTCAACTCGTCGTAACGCTTCTGCTCCCCGCACACGCGGGGGTGATCCGTTGACGGGGTGTTGCATTTTTACGATAATGCGCTGCTCCCCGCACACGCGGGGGTGATCCTTTTTGCGCATAATTCCTAATTATATCCCAAGGCTGCTCCCCGCACACGCGGGGGTGATCCGAACTCGCACGCATAATCCGGGCGTCGAAAACGCTGCTCCCCGCACACGCGGGGGTGATCCTAAACATGTGGTGGACGGACACAGTTCGCTTTCCTGCTCCCCGCACACGCGGGGGTGATCCTTATGATGTGATGCTTGGTACAGACAGGGGTTTCTGCTCCCCGCACACGCGGGGGTGATCCTATTCTCCTGCCATTAAGTTTCCACCTCCGTTGCTGCTCCCCGCACACGCGGGGGTGATCCCGATGGCGATAGGCGTTGAATGCTTGTCCAGGTCTGCTCCCCGCACACGCGGGGGTGATCCTTTTTCGCAGTGTGTTTTTTAGTTCTAGATTTTCTGCTCCCCGCACACGCGGGGGTGATCCTATCGCGTCATTGCATTCCTGCGGGTTCATTTTCTGCTCCCCGCACACGCGGGGGTGATCCTTAAAAGGGAGGTCATTTTTACGGCGAAAAATCCTGCTCCCCGCACACGCGGGGGTGATCCCTTGTATTCTCTTTCATAGACGAATCGGATAAACTGCTCCCCGCACACGCGGGGGTGATCCCTTCTTTGATAAAGTGCCTATATTCTTTACGAACTGCTCCCCGCACACGCGGGGGTGATCCTACATCGAAAGCAATTGTGCTTGGTGTATGCTACTGCTCCCCGCACACGCGGGGGTGATCCTAAATTATTTAGCAAAATGAGCGGAAAGAAACTCTGCTCCCCGCACACGCGGGGGTGATCCTACTAAAGGCGTGACCCTTCAGCTTAGAAGCAACTGCTCCCCGCACACGCGGGGGTGATCCTTACCCAGAACACCTACACGAAATCATCGCTACCTGCTCCCCGCACACGCGGGGGTGATCCTATGCTGTATTACATTATCGGCGACGAGGTAATCTGCTCCCCGCACACGCGGGGGTGATCCGCGGCCAGCCGGGAGCCTCATCCCGGCAGAAGGCTGCTCCCCGCACACGCGGGGGTGATCCCCCAAACCGGTTTTCTTGTGCGTAATTTTTTTGCTGCTCCCCGCACACGCGGGGGTGATCCTCCGCTCTCTCTTTGCTGCGCGGGCTTCGGATTCTGCTCCCCGCACACGCGGGGGTGATCCTGCGGCCGGGCAGACTGTCACAAGCTCAGACAGCTGCTCCCCGCACACGCGGGGGTGATCCTGAGTATGACATCCTCGGCAAACACACAGGCGTCTGCTCCCCGCACACGCGGGGGTGATCCCCGGATGGCTTTCGCAGCAGCACGCAAAGCATACTGCTCCCCGCACACGCGGGGGTGATCCCCACAGCAGGCGCAAGCAGCTGAGCGGCAGCATCTGCTCCCCGCACACGCGGGGGTGATCCGAAGCCATCTCTATCCTCGAAGACACCCAAACCCTGCTCCCCGCACACGCGGGGGTGATCCTATTTCCCTCCCGGTCAGTAAAAAGCACACATCCTGCTCCCCGCACACGCGGGGGTGATCCTAAGGCTGTAAATACTAAATAAGGAGGTTGGGTCTGCTCCCCGCACACGCGGGGGTGATCCTGTCTTGGGCAAGTGATAGAGGTCAACCTGGACCTGCTCCCCGCACACGCGGGGGTGATCCTTCCCCGTTGACTTTGAGATTCGTCTGCTCGGCCTGCTCCCCGCACACGCGGGGGTGATCCGTGGTGCGGGCAGGGAGCACAGTGGCTTACCAGCTGCTCCCCGCACACGCGGGGGTGATCCCATCCGGTGAGAGGTGTCAGTGAAATCTTCCACCTGCTCCCCGCACACGCGGGGGTGATCCTTTTCGCGCGTGTTCACATAGTGAAATAACGTCCTGCTCCCCGCACACGCGGGGGTGATCCTATCAAGCACATCCACGGAGGGGTCTGCTCTCCCTGCTCCCCGCACACGCGGGGGTGATCCTAAGGCGATTGGAACAGGAAATGAATCTGAAATCTGCTCCCCGCACACGCGGGGGTGATCCCGGAGAGACGATGAACAGGTCGCGAGAAATGAGCTGCTCCCCGCACACGCGGGGGTGATCCCTCCAAAGACGCCTGCCAGAAGCGCGGATACCACTGCTCCCCGCACACGCGGGGGTGATCCGTTATACCCCGGCTGCTTTTGCACCCTACTCCCCTGCTCCCCGCACACGCGGGGGTGATCCTTGTATCCCAGCGTGTGCCAATTTCAATACGCGCTGCTCCCCGCACACGCGGGGGTGATCCCTTCCTGCTCTGTGGCTGCTGCTCGCAGAGGCTCTGCTCCCCGCACACGCGGGGGTGATCCTCGTGATTTCGGTAGGGTAAAGGATACCCTGGACTGCTCCCCGCACACGCGGGGGTGATCCTGAGTTGAGCGCTAGGTCGGATACTATTTTGACCTGCTCCCCGCACACGCGGGGGTGATCCCTACATTAATACTTCGGTCGATAAAGGGGTCGGCTGCTCCCCGCACACGCGGGGGTGATCCTGGCCAGTGACAGCTCCAGAAATCCGGAGACGGCTGCTCCCCGCACACGCGGGGGTGATCCCAAGGCTTGCGCAAGACGGGCAAACTTATTCGGCTGCTCCCCGCACACGCGGGGGTGATCCTCAGTATCAGCTCGCCCTCAATCCGCGCCGGGACTGCTCCCCGCACACGCGGGGGTGATCCAACGGGTGTACGCCGTCAGGTCGGCAAAGTCAGCTGCTCCCCGCACACGCGGGGGTGATCCCCTGCCCTGCCCGAATCACCGCCGTACAACCACCTGCTCCCCGCACACGCGGGGGTGATCCTTGCATTGTCAGTTCTGTAAAATAAGTGGTGGTCTGCTCCCCGCACACGCGGGGGTGATCCGTATACAAGCGCTCTATAGCTGTGCTGGGCACGCTGCTCCCCGCACACGCGGGGGTGATCCTCTATCACCGTCACCGTCAGCGAACAGGCAAACCTGCTCCCCGCACACGCGGGGGTGATCCTCGTCACCACGCCTCCTAGAAAAGACGCAAGTACTGCTCCCCGCACACGCGGGGGTGATCCAGTGGAGGAAATAGCATGAGCGGGGGTGATATGCTGCTCCCCGCACACGCGGGGGTGATCCCAGGAGTCACGTGCACTAGATATCGCCGCATGGGCTGCTCCCCGCACACGCGGGGGTGATCCGCGAGAGCCGTATAATTAAAGCCTGTAAAAGGAGGTAGCCGCCTATGATGATTATTATTTTCCTGCTCTTGTTGCCTGTCATGATATTACTTGTAGCCGCAAAGGACGCATAAAGAGAGAGCCTGCTCCCCGCACACGCGGGGGTGATCCTACATACCATAGGTCTTGTCTGCGATGCGTGGGCTGCTCCCCGCACACGCGGGGGTGATCCGGTATATGGAAGCTGTTGATTCAGCCGGGAAAGCTGCTCCCCGCACACGCGGGGGTGATCCCAAGAGATTGACTATGACGGCGTACTCCGCGCTCTGCTCCCCGCACACGCGGGGGTGATCCCTGTACAGTTGTTGCTGGTAAACCAACAGAGTCTGCTCCCCGCACACGCGGGGGTGATCCTAGTTCCCACAAGTATTACCAGAGCCTCACATTCTGCTCCCCGCACACGCGGGGGTGATCCTATACTTTATACGCTGCGCAAGGCGCAATAGTTCTGCTCCCCGCACACGCGGGGGTGATCCTGACCGCGACTATAACAAGTTTGGATTCGCCATCTGCTCCCCGCACACGCGGGGGTGATCCCGAGGTAGGTGCAACAGCTTGCCCTGGGCGGCTCTGCTCCCCGCACACGCGGGGGTGATCCTTCAATGATGTTAGGCAATAAATCCACCTCCTCCTGCTCCCCGCACACGCGGGGGTGATCCCGTTGTCCACGATAGTTGACCACATACCAAGGACTGCTCCCCGCACACGCGGGGGTGATCCTGCGAATCACCTCCGGCAATTGCGCTCCAAGTGCTGCTCCCCGCACACGCGGGGGTGATCCTCCTTTTGCCCGCTTCAGTCCGTCTTTGGTGGACTGCTCCCCGCACACGCGGGGGTGATCCCCCCTGCCAAGTGGGTTTCGATGTTGAACGCGGCTGCTCCCCGCACACGCGGGGGTGATCCGGCGTTTGGCTGGTACTACCGTTCCCTTCGACACTGCTCCCCGCACACGCGGGGAAAAAGGCGAATTGGTTATTACTTCTAACGGCAACCTTATTGCACTGCTCTCTGATGTAAACGAAAGCAATCTGGAGGATTACTTGCGCAATGTGCGCCGAATTCGTGGTACATTGGCAGTCAACTCTATTCAAAAACGCTCTATGGTCTGGATCAAATACCTGCAGACGAGATCGATGCTGAAATAATAGAAGTGAGACGGCATCGCCCGCGATGAACATTGTGTTTGATACGAATGTATTGGTTTACGCGCTACTTAAAGCCCAGAGCGATGCCGGAGGTAACGTCGGGAACTGTAAACGTTGTTTATGATTCCCGGATTCTGTCGGAGTATCGTGATGTGCTTTGTCGTCCAAAGTTCAGATTTGAGAAGTTTGAAGTCGAGGCGATCTTAACTCAGATCGAGGCCGAGGGAATCCTGGCTGTAGCCAAACCCTTGCAAGTGGAATTGCTAGAAAGGGATGACGAGCCCTTTCTCGAGGCGGCTCTTGCCGTTAATGATACGGTCCTTGTCACAGGCAACAAAAAAGATTTCCCTTTGCCTTCCGGCAGCCGAATTTCTGTTTTCGGCCCAGGGGAGTTTGTAGTTTATTGGCGAAAGAAACAAGGTATTTTTTAGCGTTTGTCATGTTAAGTTGTCCTCTGCGCGTGGCGTGGATTCGCAATTTTTGATGTTGACAGTGCATGCGGGCACAGGTAAAATGTTACTAGATGTCGTGGCCAACTATTGACCGACTGGTCGGTCGGCAGTTGGCGGAGGAGGAAGATGATGAGGAAGAGGATGTTTTGCTGGGTTGCGGTGGGTTTGTTGATGCTGTTTGCTAGTGGTTGCGGACGCAGCGGAGCAGAGCCGGTGATAGAAGAGGAAGCTGTGTCGGTGCAGGTTGAGCAGGCGACTTTAGGTTCTATCCGCGAGACAGTTGCTTTTAGCGGTGAAGTTGCTGCCGGCAGTGAGGTGCAAGTGATGCCGAAGGCGGGGGGGCGGATTATCCGGGTGACTGCGGCGGTAGGCCAGGAAGTGCGCAAGGGAGAGTTGCTTGTAGAGCTGGAGGCACGGGAACTGACGATGGCCGTTAGGCAAGCCGAGGCGGCTGTGGAGATGGCCAGAGCCAATCTGCAAAACGCTAAGACCGGAGGAGCGCTTGCGCAACTGCAGGCGGCTGTTCGTCAGACGGAGGCGAGTTATAATAATGCTCAAACTATACTTAGACGGATGGAAATGCTTTATTCTGAGGGAGCTATTGCCCTTCAACAGTTGGAGAGCGCACGCCTGCAGGTAGAGGTGGCGGGAAGCCAAGCTAGCTTGGCACGAGAGCAGTTGGCCATTTTTGAGCGTGGCGAGGGTCAGGCACAGGTTTTAGAGGCTCAGGTTCGTCAGGCGGAAGTGGGGCTGGAAATGGCGCAGTTGAATTTGAGTAATGCGCGGATTTTATCGCCGGTGTCTGGCTTAGTTGTTGCGATTACAGCCGAGCCCGGCAATTTGGCTTCACCCGGTTTGCCGCTAGTGACGCTGGCGGGTTTGGACGGCGTAACGGTTACGGCTAGATTGACAGAGCAGGCTGTTGGGCTATTTTCGCTTGGCATGGCTGTAGAGGCGGAAGTGCCGGCAATAGGAGTGACGTTGCAGGGAGAGGTGCGAGAGGTTGCACCGGGGGCTGTGGCCGGCAACAGGTCTTTTTTGGTTAAGGCACAGGTGCCTGCGGCCGATGGTCTGCGGGCAGGAATGTTTGCACGTCTGCGGCTGGTGGCGGCGGAAAGCGCTGGGGCGGTGCTGTTGCCACGAATGGCGGTGCTGGAGCAGGAGGGACGCCATTTTGTTTTTACGGTGAAAGACGGGAAAGCGGTGCGCCGTGAAGTAACGGTAGGTTTGCAGGATGAGCAATTTACTGAAATCCTTACTGGTTTTGCTGCCGGAGAGAAAGTTATTACTGCCGGGCAGCAGTTCCTGGAGGACGGCACAACGGTGCGGTTTGAAGAGGGGGGAGAAATTTGAGCATCCCTTCTTTAGCCATCAAACGGCCGGTGGCCGTGTTGATGGTGATTTGTATTGTGCTGGTACTGGGCGCTTTTGCTTTTGTTAATCTGCCGGTCGATTTGTTGCCGGAGATGAGCTTTCCCATGATGGCTGTCTTTACCGCTTATGAGGGCGCGGCGCCGGAGGAGGTGGAGGCGATGGTGACAAGGCCTCTGGAGGAGGTGTTGGCTACCGTGCCGGGGATTGAGCGGATTACTTCCACCTCCGGGCAGGGGTCGGCAACGGTGATGCTGGAGTTTTCTTGGGGTGCGGATTTGGACCTGTTGGCGCTGGATGTGCGCGAAAAAATAGATCAGGTTAAAGGCATGCTGCCTGATGAGGTGCAAACACCGACGGTTTTCAAGTTTGATCCTTCCATGATGCCGCTGCTTTGGCTCTCGGTGGCGGGAGACGTTTCTCCTGTCGAGCTGAAACGCGTGGCTGATGAACTGGTGAAACCGCGCTTGGAGCGGATTGAAGGCGTGGCTTCGGCGGCAGTGACTGGTGGTGTGGAACGAGAAATTCGCGTACTTGCCGATCCCTCGCGATTGGCGCATCACGGTTTGACATTGGAGCAACTTGGGCAATTATTGCGCATGGAAAACCTGAACGTTTCAGCCGGCCGGTTGGCAGAGGGCGGCAGAGAGCTGCAGGTTCGCTCGCTCGGCGAGTTTGCCAGTCCTGCTGAGTTGGAAAATTTGGTGCTGAGGACGACTCCCGCCGGGACGCTGTATCTGCGGGACGTGGCAGAGGTAAAGGACGGCTTTACTGAAGAGCAGCAGTTGACGCGCTTAAACGGCAAACCAGGTATTTCTGTAGCCATCTATAAGCAGTCTGGGGCTAATACGGTCATGGTCTCCGCAGCCGTGAACGAGGCGCTGCAGAATTTGGCAGGCGACCTGCCGCCGGGAACAAAGATCGGCGTTATCTTTGACCAGGCTGAGTTTATCAACAGTTCGATAGGCAATATGTTGAATATGGGTCTGTCCGGGGCGGCGTTGGCACTGCTCGTACTGTTCCTTTTTCTGCGCAATTTGCGCAGCACGCTGGTGATTGGTTTGGCGATGCCTGTCTCGATAGTGGCTACTTTTGTGTTGATGTTCTTTAATGGTCTGACGCTGAATCTGATTACCTTGGGCGGACTTGCGCTCGGTATCGGCATGATGGTTGATAACGCCATCGTTATTTTGGAGAATGTTTTTCGTTTTCGCCAGCAGGGGCTTAGCGGCAAGGAGGCGGCCATTGCCGGCAGTAATGAGGTGGCTGGCGCTATTGTGGCAGCTACGTTGACTACGGTAGTAGTTTTTTTGCCGGTTATTTTTGTGGAGGGTATTGCCTCGCAGATTTTCAGCTCCATGGCTTGGACGGTTAGCTTTTCTCTGCTGGCTTCTTTGGCTGTGGCGTTAAGCGTGGTGCCAGTGCTTTCTTCACGGCTGTTGAAGATAGCAGGAAACGGCGGTGGGCTTTCGCAGCGCTTTGGCAACTTCTTTGACGGAGTTGACGCCTTTTATGGACGAATGTTGCGTTTTTCGCTTAGGCGTCGCAAGCTAGTGGTCGGCGTACTCGTCAGCTCGTTTATAGGCAGTCTGGCGCTTGTGCCGCTGGTGGGGACGGAATTTATCCCCGGGATGGATGATAATTGGCTGATGGTCAATGTCAGGCTGCCTGACGGTGCTTCCCTGACAGAAACAAAGCAGATCGCACTTCGACTAGAAGATCAGTTGTCCCAGGTGGAGGAAGTACGCGACACCTTTGTGACTATTGGCGCTTCTTCCGGGATGGGTGGAGGAAGCGGAGGAGCACAGCTTAATCGTGCTACTTTGGAAGTGCGCTTGAAAGAGCGGGGAGAACGAAAATTTGACAATAATCAGATGGCCGATAAAATTAGGGCTTTGACTGGGACGGTGGCAGGAGCGGAAATCAGTGTGCGCCCTTCGCAGAATATGAGCATGGGTGGCGGCGGCGCACCAGTCGACATTTTACTCAAAGGAGATTCCCTGCCGCTGCTAAAGCAACTGGCTGACCAGGTTAAAAGTATTGTGGCGCAGGTAGAGGGGACACGGGAAGTGGCTACCAGCTTTGACCGCGCCTGGCCTGAATTGCAGGTGAGGGTAGATCGCGAACAGGCTGCCGCTCTGGGTATTCAGTCGGCTGCTGTGAACAACACACTGCGGACAGCGCTAAGCGGCCAGGTGGTTACTAGGTTGCGCGGCGACGGGCAGGAGGTGGACGTGCGTCTGCAAGTGCCCGCAGGGCTGCGAGAGAATATTGCTGACCTGCAAAGTTTGGAGGTATTCTCGCCGACCGGCCTGCGCGTCCCGCTTGGCGAGGTAGCCGAATTTAGTCAGGCGCTTGGCGCAGTAAGTATCGCTCGCAATGACCAGGTGCGGAGCGCAAACGTTACGGCTCAGCTATCCGGCCGCTCGCTTGGGCCTGTGGTGGCCGACATTAACAGGGAACTGGCGCTGTTAAGCCTGCCAAGTGGCTACTCAGTGGAATTTGTGGGCGAACAGCAGCAGATGGCCGAGTCGTTCGCTTCGCTGGGGATGGCGTTGGTGCTGGCTATTTTGCTGGTCTATATGATTATGGCGGCGCAGTTTGAGTCTTTGCTCCATCCGTTTATTATTATGTTTGCTCTGCCTCCTACATTTGTGGGTGTGGTGCTGGCTCTTGCTCTCACCGGTCGGACGTTGAACGTGCCGGCGTTTATCGGGGTAATAATGCTGGCGGGTATCGTAGTTAACAACGCCATCGTCCTAGTCGATTATATTAATCAACTGCGGGAGCGTGGAAATTCCTGCCGAGAGGCCATTCTTCTGGCGGGGCCGGTGCGTCTGCG
>JGI24110J20144_1000095_pt1 | contig 21281 bp, 15 predicted proteins | sample SubbioR11Jul_8A2_FD_20144 | JGI IMG/M metagenome (IMG submission 20144)
CAAGCCCCGCCGGTGGCGGCTGCGGCTGCGCCCGAGCCAGTTGGGGCTGCCGTCGACGCAGCGCCGGATGGGCCTTTGGCCGAGGTGGGTGCGGCCCCCAACGCAATCCCTTCCAATGAGCAAGAGTTGCTGGCGTTGCGCGCCGAGCAGGAGCGGCTGCGTTTGGCGCTGCAAAGCACCCAAGCCCAGTTGCTGCAAGCCCAAGCCCAAGCCGGTGTGCCTGCGATTTGGTTTTATGGGCTGGGCGCCTTGCTGTTGTTGTTGCTGGGTGGGGTCTTGTTTGCCTACCGATCGGGGCGCTTGTGGCTTGCGCGCCCGGCCGCCACGACGCAAACGCCGTGGTGGGTGTCCACCTTGCCCGGGGATTCAGCCGCCCCGCCCAAAGGGGACATTGCGCCCGCGCAATCCGATGCCGCAACTGCCGCCGAGCCCCATGCCGACGTGGCGCCCGCCGCACCCGCCGCGCCCGTTGCGATCCACCCCAATAGGGCCACCGAAGCCCCTGCCGCAGCAGCACTCCCACCGGCATGGATGGATGTCGATGGGGTCATGGGGCTTGAGGTGGCCGAAGGCCGGGCTTCGATGTTTGGTGAGGTGGCCATCTCAGTGTTCGATCTGGGCGCCTTGATCGAGACGTGGCAGCAGGTCGAGTTTTTCGAGTCGATCGCCCAGCGCACCCAGGCCATGGAGGTGCTCAAGCGGTACGTGACCGGGAATGCGCGAGCCAGCGAGGCGCCCTATTTGCGCTGGTTGGCGCTGGCCGCGCAAGACACCGACCCCGCTGGGCTGGGTGAGGCCACCCGGTTTTACGAGAACCACTTTCAGCGCATCGCGCCGCGAACCGAGGTCATCGAATCAGGGTCAGGCCTCGAGCACGACGCGCCGCTCTTGCAAACCCTGCAGGCGCAGTGGCCGCAGCCGACGGTGGCCGTGGTGGTCGAGCGCGCCTTGGCCTCGCAGCCCGGCGATCCCGACAGTGAGCTGCGCGTGCGGACTTTGGCGGCTTTCGATGATTTGCTGACCCTGGCCGGCGTGCTGGAGGTCTTGCAAAATGCCCCCCACCCTATGCTCGATCTGAGCTTTGCCCCAGCGCCGACGCCGGCGGCATCCCGTGGGGCTGTGCCTGGCTTGCCATCGTTGTCCGGCTCGATTCCATTGCAGACATGGCCTGGCGCCGATTCGGTTTCGGTGGCGTCGCCCGAGGCGCGCAAACCCGATCCCCTGTCGATCGACTTCGACCTTGGGAGTTTGGACTGGGAGCCGGGCAAAGAAAGTGCCGAGCCGGGCCCCCGCCGCCCCTCTGGCAAGCCCTGATTGCCCCCGAGCGCGGCTTGATCAGTGCACACCCGCAGAGGGGCCGGTGGTCGAGCTCAGCGCTGGTAATGCAGCGCCCCAGGGTTGACGATGTGGGTCGGGGTGCCTTTGATGAAGTTGAGGATGTTGTCGAAGGCGGCCGAAAAATACATCTCGTAGCTCTCTTGCTCCACAAAGCCGATGTGCGGCGTGCAGATGCAATTTTCCAGCCGCAGCAGCGCGTGCCCTTGCAAAATCGGTTCCGACTCGAACACATCCACCGCCGCCATGCCGGGGCGGCCGCGGTTGAGGGCCGCCACCAAGGCATCAGGCTGGATCAGTTCGGCGCGCGAGGTGTTGACCAGCACCGAGCTGGGCTTCATCAGGCTCAAGTCATCAAAGCTCAGGCAGCCTTGGGTGCTGGGCCCCAGGCGCAGATGCAGGCTGAGCACGTCGGACTGCGCCAGCAACTCGGCCTTGGAGGTGGCCACGTCGTAGCCGTCGGCGCTGGCCTGTGAGCGCGCCGCCTCGCTGCCCCAAACCAGCACGCGCATGCCAAAAGCGCGCCCGTACCCAGCCACCAGCTTGCCTATGCGGCCGTAGCTCCACAGGCCCAAGGTTTTGCCGTGCAGCACCATGCCAAGGCTGAAATTGGGCGGCATGGCGGCGGTTTTAAGCCCCGATTGCTGCCAAACCCCGTGTTTGAGGTGCGCCACGTAGTGCGGCAGGCGGCGCATGGCGGCCAAAATCAGCGCCCAAGTGAGCTCGGCCGGGGCCACCGGCGAGCCCCTGCCTTCGGCCACCGCCACCCCGTGTTCGGTGCAGGCATCGAGGTCGATGTGCGGCCCCACGGCCCCGGTCTGGGCGATCAGGCGCAGCTTGGGCAGTTTGGCGAGCAACTGGCGCGTGATGTGGGTGCGCTCGCGTATCAGCACCAGCGCCTGGGCGTCGCGCAGGCGCACCGAGAGCTGGCCCACGCCCTTGATGTTGTTGGTAAACACCTTGGCTGGGTAGGCTTCGAGCTTGGCGGCGCAGGGCAATTTGCGCACCGCATCCTGGTAGTCGTCGAGGATCACGATATTCATGGCGGCTATTGTGCCCGGATGCGGTGGCCTTGGAGCGCTGCGGCGTTGCCGGGGATTATGGCCGGGCCTTGCAGGAAAGTAAGCGCGGTGTGCCTGTGCCGTTTGACGAAGGCCAAGCAGTAGGCCAGCAACGGGGAAGCGTAGCCGGAGGCCGAGGGCTACAGGTCTTGCGGCTCAAGACCGGTATGCTTGGCGATTCGCGCAAGCATACGAGGTCCAAGTTCTTCGCCATCGTGGAAGGCGAACACAAAATCGCTCCAGCCTTCACGCGACAGCGTCCTGTGCGAGCCGGTTTGACGCTTCATCCGCCAGCCGAGTTTCAGCAGAGCCGCCAAGACACGCCTTGCCTTGGCCGAAGGCCAATGACTCATGCGACAACGGGAAGCAAAATGTTGATGGCGATCGGTTGAATTTCCCCGTGTTCCAGCCGTTCGGCCAGCACACGAAGGGCTATCACTTGAGCTTTGGCCATTGCCTCGTTTTGCGTGTTTGCATACGCTAGCGCGCCCGGCAACTCCAGCACCTCGGCTAGCCATCGGCCATCGGCTTCCTGCTCACATTCAAGCGTGAAATTCATGTGTGTACTCTTCGATGAAGCAAAAGTGTGGCGCGAGCAGCCTTGCAGAACCAGTACCGCAGGAGATTATGGCCGGGGCCGTGGAGAAAGACAAGCAAAGAATGCAGCCAGAGAACCGTGTCCAGATGGCAAGGCAGCAGGCCAGCAAGCTACGTGTTGCGCTGGGGGCTTTGCCGTCAAGCAAGGTCGGAACGAGTGCAAGCCAGCAATCCCATCAGGTCCATCTCCCGCTCGTTTCACAATAACTAGCCCATGGCCCTCTGAAGTGCCAAAGTCAATCGGCTGCGGCTCACGGCCCTCAAGCGCTGAAACCCCAACCGCCTGGCCATCGCGAGCAAGCAAGCATCCTCATCCGTGGACACCGAACTCGAATGCAGCGCAAGGTCTTGCAGCTCCTCCATGCAGACCTCATCCACGGCCCTATGCTGGCCGTCCACCGGACCCCGGAAACTCACTTTCGAGCCCGGTGGCAGAACGTCGGGCCAAAAGAAAGTGCCGACCTCTTCAAGGCTGGATTGAAACCGTGTATGCGCCATCAGCTCCACATAGTCTTGAATGCGGCTTCCGGTCCTCTGCCATCCGTGGGCACGGCTGACTCGTCGGGCAAGCACACTTGAGAGTACGGGACCTTCCACCTCAACGATCCGCTCAAAGATGGTCAGCAGTGTGGGAACGTATTTGGGTTCGAAAAAGCTCTCAGGGTTTGCACACTCTTGAAGCTCCTCAAGGGGAACTTCGGTGTAGGCGCTCCCCACCTGGTAGGCACTGGCGTCCCCATTGGTTTGCACGCCACCAAGAGCGAAGCCCCCAAAACTGCCAAGGCCCAACGCTGGGGCATCTCCGGCAGCGATGCTCAGCGGCTCATCGACGAAGGTTGGCGCGCTTTCTTTTTCAGCCATCTCGTTTGATTCAGCACGGACGGCGTCGACCTCCTGTGGAGAAGGTTCTGCCACCTCCACCTCATCAGAAATCTCCACAGTGCAGGCAACGGGTCCGTCCGTTGGGGGCCACTCCCGGTATTCGACGAGGGACGGCATTCGCTCCAACGCCCCCAATGGCTCAATGCCCATGGCGGTCAGCCGGGACAGCAGGTCTTGAAGAACCACGTCTTTTCTCATCGACCAGGTGGAAGCGAAGCAACGCCAGAAAACCCAACCCGCTCGCTCGAGCACCCGCTGGCGGTTCATGTCTGCGGCCCAACGGTCGGGGCCATGGAACTCGTCTCCGTCGCATTCGATGGCCAGCCGTGTGTCATTGGCGCCCTCGACAACCATGTCGATTCGGAAGGCCCCCGCCTTCACTTGCGGGACAACCCGGTAGCCGCGTTCAAACAGCGACTTGTAGACGTCGCGCTCAAACCCTGATTCGCATTCTTCGATGAGGCTCTTTGCCTCCTCCACGCCCCCGTCCATCGGCTTGGCGAAGTGGGCAAGGAGGCCTCGACGCAGGTCTGCATGAGACAAGTCCGAGTACTTGACAGAACGCACTAGATACATCCTGTCGCGGGCCCGGCTGGCAGCCACATTGAACCGCTGCTCAGCCGTGTTTCCAGACAGTGCTTTGCAGTTTTTATGGTCCACCACCATGGACAGAAACATGATGTCTCGCTCACTGCCCTGGAACAGTCGGGCATCGCCACAGTCGAACCGTCGCCTCAACAGCTCCATGGCATCAACACGCGCGCGCACCAGTGTGTCGATGATCTTGGCCTGCTCGGTCGCAAGAAGCGACACGACACCGATAGAACGACCAGCCAATGCGGGGTCTCCCACAATCTTTTCAATCTCGGCACAGATGGCTTCGGCCTCTTGAAGGTTCTCGTCCTTGAGCCCTCGATATCCGTTTCGTACGTACAGGTCGACCAAAGGCGGGTCAATCCGTTCGGAGGTCCTTGGAATGCGAAGTGGCTGGATGAAGCCCTCGTAGAAGGTGTTGCTGTAGGCAATGATGGGTGGGACACATCGGAAATGCTCACGCAGCATGACCTTCTGGGCTGCAAAAACCGTCGATGCGATGTCGTAGAGGGACTTCTCTGGCGTGAGCACCGCAGCGTAGGGCTGCAGGGAGAGGAAACGGTCTTTGAGTTCCTGGATGCGCACCGAGGAGATGAAGCCGCCGTCCGGGGAAACCTGTTTGTCATCTCCGACGACCAGGATTTTTTTCCCACGAAGCACCGCAGGCAAGGCCCACAGGTCAGATTGACTGGCTTCATCGACGATGACCAAATCGAAACTGCCCAACTGAGCCGGCAACGTTTCAGAGACCTTGGCGTGGCTCATCACCCAGCAAGGGACAGCGCCCTGAGCGTCGAACATCGCACGTTGCGCGTCGCGTCGGTGGCGGACCGCATTGGGGCCCGTGCCCATGCCGATGCGCCGCACCGCAGTACGGTAGGTTTCCAGGGCCGACAAGACCTTGGCGGTGGCATTCTGTTTGGTCGAGAGCCAAGCTGATTGCGAGACGGTGTCTTCATACAGCTTGGCCAGACCTCCTTCGAGTTCTCGCCGACGGGCCGAGAGCGTCAACAACTCTTCCCGGGATTCGATGGCGTCGAGGTGGGAGCGCACGCGCGCCCAGGTCCAGGCATCGCGCCAATTCGTCGGGAACGTGCGGTCCTCCCCAGACGCAGGCACCAGTTCTCCAGCTACTCGGGCTGCGAGTCGGGGAGCACCGCCACGCTCAAGTTGCGCAGCGAAGTCACGGACAGTGGCCAAATCGTTTGAAAGACCCTCAATCCGCCGCAACTCGCTCACCAGTTCGGCATATGCCGCTACTGCGCGTTCTGTTGGTATATCAGCGCGTCCCAGCGAGTGCTCCACGAAATCACGGAGCACACGAGCTGCGGGACCAGATGTCCCAGCCATCTTTTCCTGCAGCGTGGCCAACGCGGTTGTCGCCTTGGCCAATTCAACGCGCATCAGGTGGCTGCGCAGGTGTTGGCGAACCTCGGCCAACTGCGACGACGTACCGCGGATTCGTTCCACGGGCGGCCTCGCGAAAACCTCTTCAGCAAGGAGGGGGAGCTTCGCATCAAATTCACTCGCCAGTCGGTGCGCCTTCAAAGCAAGCAGCGACACCCGCTCAAGGGTCCTCAAGGCCGGCACACCACCCCCCATTTCCGGCACAGAGAGCAATTCGGCAAATTCATTCCACCTGACGCTGAACGACGTGACCCGTGCATGAAGCGCTATGAAGCGCTGCACGTGCTCCCAGTCCTTGGTGCTCGTGGGTGGCAATCCCGCTACGCGGATGGCGGACACTTGTTCTTTGGACTCTCCAGCACCAAAACTCATCAGACCAAACGGCTTGCCCGTCTGTGTGGCACGCTCCACCGCTTCACGCACCTTGACACTGCTGAGGCTCGCCTCAGGAGCCTCCACCGGACGCTTCAGGAATTCGGCCCGCGCTTCCACCAACACCGCCACCTCGTCGAAGAGCGCTTCCAGCGCTTTACGCTCGCTTTGGTAGGTCGTCGACAAACACTTGCGACGAAGGTCCATGGTCCAGACCTCCCCCGTCTCCTCCAACTCGGCGGCCAGCTTCATGGCGGACTCGACGCCCACCAGGAGCTCACGTGCACGCTGCAAGACTTGTACGTTGGTTGCGCGAAGTGACAGCAGCGCCCCCTGGGTCTCGCTGGCCTTGATTTGCCGGATGTCTATGAGGGCTTGATGCAGCTCGGCAATTTCTCCTGCGTTGAGCAGGGCGTCGCTCGCAGGAATGCGGAAATGCACGTAGGGCAGGTCCACGCCCAGGCGGCGGCGCGCCTCGCGAAGTTGTTGAGCCTGCTCACCACTCAAGGGCGGAATGTGTTCAGGGGCGAGCGAGATGACATCGTTGAACCACCCATACATGGATTGTCCGTTCAGAACCAGCTCGGCCATCTTCTGCGCCCGCATCGGAACGCCATCTACCTCCACATCAGACAGCTGCGCCTGCGCAATTTCATCGATGCGCCTGTCGATGGTGGACAGCTCAACGTGCGCCCTTTCAATCGCGGTCCCATACGCCCGTATCTGTTCCCGCACAACCTCGGGGTTGAGTTGCGACAGGTTGTGGATGATGGATTCGATGGAGGATTGAAACTGGCGCATACCCGCGCGGTCCCCCGCGAGCAAGGCCACGGTCAGCGGCTGAACCGCTTTGGGTATCTTTCCTTGCAACACCTCCAAGGCTTGTTCACCCTTGGAAGTCACCAGCACCTTGCGTCCCAAGGCCAAGTAGTGGCAAACGATGTTGGCAATCGTGTGCGTCTTTCCGGTCCCTGGTGGGCCTTGAACCGCCACACCTTCTGAGCGCTCAAGCTGCTCAATGATGGTCACCTGTTCAAGGTTGTAGGGGAGTGGAAAGTACAGCTCCCTTACCGGCCCGCCGGATACGCCCGAGCCCCCGCTGTAGCCAGAAAGCCCGCGAAATCGCACCGGGGTGAAGTCCTGTCCTTCGTCAGATGGCGGGGTTACTAGGGCAAGCGGCCCGAGGGGAATATCGCATCCATCTGCGATACGCTTCTTGAGTCGTTCGATGTCTGCATGCAGGTAGTTGTTTGACCTTGGCCTTGACAATACAACCCATGTGTCAGACACCACCAGGTCGTCCCCTGGTGTCGGCACCGATTCGGGTTTCGATGCGTCTATGGTGGCGGGCAAATAGCTGCCACGTTCAGAGAGGTTGCCCGCGACGAGTTTGAGCAATGGCTCGTAGCTGCCCTTGTCGAATGGCGAGGGGAGGCGTTCGGTGCTCCTGCTCAGCAACTCAGCGACGCCTTTTTCAACCTCTGCAGCACCCTGTACCTGACACGCAGCAAAGGCGTCGAATTCGAGACGAGGGTCGAGTGCGCGCGGGCGAGCCGTGATGGCCAACGTCTGCTCATCGATGGCGAGTTCCATCGCCTGTGTGATGAGCGGGTACTGAAAGGCGACCTCCTCCGAACCACCTCGGCCGGCGAACTTCAGCTTCCACGCTGCGACCCCAATGCCCCACACCATCTCTTGGGGCTTGGCCGTCTCCTCCGCTTCTATCTGGTGCTTGACAGCAAATAGGTCCCCGTAGAGAGAGATGGTTGTGCGTCTGGGCGCTTCACCAGCGGCCCAAGCCTGCCATAGGGGCAAATAGCTATTCAAGGCCTGCTTGGCCCCTTGCCGCCACTTCGCCTCGATGGCACTGTGCTCTTCCTCGGGCCGGCCCTCTTTCTCCGTCAGGATGCGGTGCGCAAGGCTGCTTTCTTCGATTCGCGGGAGCGACCCAACTGGGTCTGCTGGTACGACGAGGAGGCCCTTCCACTGAACATCGGAAACAGTCGGTGGGGCTATCGGCTCCAGACGGGCGACCTGCATCCAGACGTGGTCTCCCTCCAGCTGAATGTTGAAGTCCACACCGGGCAATCCCTGCAAATCGTGGCGGGACTTTATGAAACCTTTGTGCCCCTGCAAACGAAAGCCGTGCGGGTCAATTTTCTTGTCCTGCTCCAAGACGTAGTTGAGCAGCTGTGTCAGCAGGGTACTTGCACTCATTCGGTCTTTCCTGACGTCGTTGTCGTTCAATGCCCCCTGGCCAGAACCGCGATAGCTGTGGCCAGACGTTGCCCTCCCAAGGTGGGCCCTTCCCCCAAATACTAGCAGCCTGTCGGGCACAGGATTTCAAAGCCCATAGAAATCTCTCGTCTGCTTAAAAAACAGGCATTTTTGAGGCCTTTTCGGCTTACCGGTCGGTTTTTCACGGTTTTACCCTCGCCTCATCCAACTTTTGGACGCAGTACGGCCATGCGCTTGATGTTCCATGCCAGGCAAACCGGATTCCATTCGCCGGTGACTTTGTGCAATCCGCGCATCGAGAACTGCCTGAACCCCATCACCGATTTGATGATGCCAAAGACCGGCTCCACCGTTTGCTTGCGCATGGCATAAGCCGCCTTGCCGGCGATCGTGCTCAACCGATGCGTCATGGCTTGCATCGGCGTGGTGTCGGCCATTTCCAGCACTTGCACAAACAGGCCAGCGAGCTCGCCGACGAAGCGGCGACGAAAGCTGGCCAAGGTCTCATGGTCGGGATGGCTGCCAGAGGCGATGTAACGAAAGGCCACCGAGTCATACGTGGCTCTCTCGAGCTTGCGACTGAAAAACACGCCCGTGCAGTAGCCGTACACCAAAATGCCCAGCAAGGTGGCTGGGTGGTGCGCCTTGCGGCGCGGCGCGGGTGCGCGTTTGGGCTTAACATGGCTGCCTATGTCCAGCCTCAGCCTTGCTGCATCTGCCTCTGCACCGCCCACCCCCGTGCCCTGGCGCGCCGATGCGCGCGTGATGGGTTTGGTTGGGCTGGCGCACGGCAGCTCGCATTTCGGGCACCTGCTGTTGCCACCGCTGTTTCCGTTTCTGATGCTCGAATTCGGTCTCTCGTTCACCGAAGTCGGCCTGCTGATGACGCTGTTTTTCACCGTCTCGGGGCTGGGGCAGGCGGCATCGGGCTTTGTGGTGGATCGTTTTGGGGCGCGGCCGGTGCTGTTTGCCTCGCTGCTGCTGTTCATGGGCGCGGCCTTGCTGGCCTCGCAGGCCGATGGCTACGCGGCGCTGCTGTGGGTGGCAGCGCTGGCTGGGCTGGCCAATGCATCCTTTCATCCGGTGGATTTTTCGATTCTCAATCAGCGCGTTTCATCCTCCAGACTGGGCCACGCCTACAGCGTGCACGGCATCAGCGGCAACCTGGGCTGGGCACTGGCGCCGGTGTTTCTGGTCGGCTGGTCGATGTGGCTAGGCTGGCGCAGCGCCTTCCTCGCCGCCGCCGGGCTCTATCTGCTGGTGTTTTTGCTTCTGCTGTGGCAGCGCCAGCACCTGAAGTCGGAGGTGCTGCGCCGCCCGGCGGGTGCGCCCGCGGGCAGCGACCTGGCTTTTTTGCGCCATTCGGTGATCTGGTGGTGCTTTGCCTTCTTTTTGCTCACCACGCTCACGCTGGGCGTGGTGCAAAACTACTCGGCCTCGATCCTCAAAGCGCTGCACGGCGTGAGCCTAGAGGCCGCCACGCTCACGCTGAGCGCCTACATGGTGTGCGGCGCACTGGGCATGCTGGTGGGCGGTTTTGTGGCCACGCAGGCGCGCCGCACCGATTGGGTGGTGGGGGCCTCGATGGGCGCGGGCGCGCTGCTGCTGCTGCTGGCCGCGAGCGGCTGGCTGGGCGGCTGGGGCACCATGCTGCTGTTGGCCGCCACCGGCTTTGCCGTCGGCATCGCCGCGCCCAGCCGCGATTTGTTGATCAAGCAAGCCACGCCCAAGGGGGCCACCGGGCGCGTCTATGGCACGGTGTATTCGGGTCTGGACGTGGGGTTTGCGATTGCGCCGCTGATTTTCGGTGTGTTCATGGACCGCGGCTGGTACGCCGCCACGCTGGCCGGGGCCGCTCTGGTGCTGCTGCTCTCGATCGGGGTCGCGCTGGGGGTGGGGCGGCGCAGCCCGATGCGCGCCGCACCAGGCGCAGCCTGACAGCACCGGGCTGGTTCTGCAGCCGATCGAGCCAGCCGCGCTCAGGTTTTTTTCAGGCGCAGCGCTGCAAGCCCGCCCGCTCCAGCAGCGCGCCCACCGCGTCTGGCAGCCCGCTGCTCTCGCACGCCAGCACCTGGCGCTGCGGCAGGCTGCGCAGCCAGGTGAGCTGGCGCTTGGCCAGTTGGCGCGTGGCGCTGCTGCCGCGCTCAATCAGGGCGGCAAGCTCGGTTGCGCTGAAATCGCTGCGACCGCTGGCGGCCAGTGCATCCAGCGCCTCCCACACCTGGCGGTAGCCCACGCTGCGCAGCGCGGGCAGGCCGGGGTGCAGTTCGGGCCGCTTGCGCAGGGCGCGCACCTCGTCGATAAAGCCCTGCTCCAGCATGGTGGCAAAGCGCTGCGCAATGCGATGGTGCAGCCAGGCGCGGTCCAGCGGCTCCAGCGCCAGCAGCACGCCAGACTGGCCGTTGATCTGCAGCGGCGGTGGGGCTGGCAGTGCGGCGGATTGTGTGGCTGGCAGTGCCGGTTTGGGCTGGGTGCGGGTGTGAAACGACGACAGCGGGCGCCCGCTGGCGCGCCAGACTTCGAGCGCGCGCCCGATGCGCTGCGCGTCGTTGGGGCTCAAGCGCGCCGCCGTGGGCGCATCCACCGCCGCCAGTTGCGCGTGCAGCGCGGGCCAGCCCTGTTGCGCCGCCTCGGCCTCAATGGCCACGCGCAGCGCCGGGTGCGCGGCGGGCATGTCGTCGAGGCCCTCGAACAGGGCCTTGAAGTAGAGCAGGGTGCCCCCGACCAGCAGCGGCAGGCGGCCGCGGGCCATGATTTGGGGCAGCAGGCGCTGCGCGTCGGCCACAAACGCCGCCGCGCTGTAGCTCTGCTGCGGCTCCAAGATGTCGATCAGGTGGTGCGGCACGGCAGCGCGTTCGGCCGGGCTGGGTTTGGCGCTGCCGATGTCGAGCCCGCGATAGACCAGTGCCGAATCGACGCTGATGATTTCTACCGGCCAGCGCCGCGCCAGCTCCAGCGCCAGCGCGCTCTTGCCACTGGCGGTCGGGCCGGCCAAGGCAATCCAGGCGGGTGGGGCGGGGCTCATGCTTGGGGGCGGCCTGCGGGTGCCAGCGTGCCCTGCACTTCGCCGTAGCGCTGCACCAGCGTCCAGGCCACGGCGCTGATGAGCACGCTCCAGAACCACAGCCCTTGGGTGAGCGGCAGCACGCTCGCCCCTTCGAGGCCGACCGGCAATTGTGCAGCCAGCCACCAGCCCACGGCAAAGGCCACGCTCATCATCAAAAATCCGCTCAGGGCCGAGGCGGTGCCAGCGGCTTGCGGGAACGGGGCCACTGCGCCGCTCTGGCCGCAAGGCTGGTGGATGCCATGCGCCAGAATGAACAGGTAGTAGGGCAGCATGATGGCCCAGACGTTGTGCCAGCCCAGCCAGCCCAGCACGCCGACCAGGCTGCCACCGAGCAGCGTCAGGGCCCCGGCGATGGCCACCGTGCGCCGCACCCCGAAGCGCAGCAGCAGGCGCCTGCACAGCAGGGTGCCCAAAATATAGACCGCCGACATAGAGAACATCAGCAGCCCGTACTGGGTTTTGCTCAAGCCCAGGGCGTTGATGAACACGAAGGAGGAGCTGGCCAAAAAGGTGAACAAGCCGGCGTAGGAGGTGGTGACCAGCAGCGCGTAGGCCCAGAAGGTGGGGTGGCGCAAAATCAAGGCCCAAGTGCGCGCCATCTCGTGCGGGCGCAGCGCGAGCGGGTTCGGGCGCGCCAGGCTTTCTTGGAAGCGCAGCAGCACCAGCGCCAGCGCGGCGGCACCAAACAAGGCCAGCACGCCCAGGGCGGCGCGCCAGCCCATCCAGTCCGACAACAAAGCGCCCAGTGGCGCGCTGATGCAGGCCAGCACCCCCAGCCCGGTGAGGCCCTTGGACATCATGCGCGCCCCTTCGGCCGGGTGATAGAGGTCGCGCACGATGGCGCGCGCGCACATCACCGCCGCCCCCATGGCCGCACCCTGCAGCACGCGCCAGAGCAGCAGTTGTTCCATGCTGGCGGCAAACACGCTGCCCAGCGAGGCCAGCGCGTACAGCGCCAGCCCGGCAAGCAAAATCGGGCGACGGCCGAAGCGGTCCGACAGCGGGCCCCAAAACAGTTGCGAAACCCCAAAAGCCAGCAGCAGCGCCGACAGCGTGAGCTGCGCCTGGTGCATGGGGGCGTCGAAGTAGCCGGTGAGCGCGGGCAGCGCGGGCAGATAGAGGTCGGTGGTGAGCGGCTGCAAGCCCAGCAGCAGCGACAGCAGCAGCACCACCACCACAGGCGTCATGGGGGTGCGCGAGTCAGAAGGCATAGGCGGGAGCGTAACAGATCGCTCCCTGACCGATGGCCGCTCCGCTTACTGCTGTGCCCGCCATACCTGTTCCGCCGCAATCAGATCCAGTGCTGCGAACCCCACCGACTTGAAGACGGTGATGGCCTGCGCATCGCGACGCCAGGAGACTGCTCCCGGCGCGGTGATCTGCGCCAGATCAGCCTGCACGGCCGCTTCGCTGATGAGCCCTTGCTGGATGGCTTGCAACACCTCGCCGCCTTTTTCCAGCACCGCAGCGCGCAGGTCGGCAAAGACCTGAGCACGGGCCAGCAGGGCTGGTTCGGCCTCTGCCATCTGCGAGGTGAAGGCCCCCATCAGACCCAGGTGGGTGCCCGGGCGCACCCACTCTGCGCGCACGAAAGGGGTGGCGGCGGCCGTGGCGGCGCAGACCACATCGGCCTGGGCCAGGGCGTCGGGCAGCTGGAGCACGGCCTCGGCGTTCAAGCCCTGGTCGCGCATTAGCTGCGCCGCTGACTGCGCCTTGGCCGCATCCCGACCCCACACCAGCACCCGCTGCAGTGGCAGTGCACTGGTGTGCGCCAGGGCCATCGGCAGGCACAGGTTGCCGGTGCCCAGCACGGCCAGGGTCTGGCTGTCCGGGCGGGCCAGGTGGCGGGCAGCCAGCGCGCCTGCGGCGGCCGTGCGACGCAGCGTGAGTTCGGTCCCATCCATGACCGCGAGGGGCAGGCCGTTGGTGCAGGACAGCAACACATAGACCCCCGCGATGGTGGACAGCCCCTGAGCGCCATTACCCGGCCAGAATGTCACCAGTTTGACGCCAGCTTGCTGGTGCGGGCGCCAGGCGGGCATCAGCAGCACGGTGCTGTTGTCGTGGTTGGGTTCGAAATGGCTGCGCAATGGCGACTCGATCGGGGTCTGCAGCCCCTGTGCCAGCGCCTCAATCAGGGTCGGATAGGGCAGGCTGCGGGCCACAGCCGCTTGGTCAAACAGTTGCATGGGGGCCTTAAATGTCAAACTTCACGCCCTGCGCCAAGGGGAGTTGGTTGGAGTAGTTGATGGTGTTGGTGGCGCGGCGCATGTAGGCGCGCCAGGCATCGGAGCCGGACTCCCGTCCACCCCCGGTTTCTTTCTCGCCGCCAAAGGCCCCGCCGATTTCGGCCCCCGAGGTGCCGATGTTCACGTTGGCAATCCCGCAGTCCGAGCCAGTGCACGACAGGAAGCGCTCCGCCTCCTGCAGATTGAGCGTGAACATGGCGGATGACAGGCCCTGGGGCACATCGTTTTGCAGGGCGATGGCCTCGTCCAGCGATTCGTAGCCCATCACATAGAGGATGGGAGCAAAAGTCTCGTGGCGCACCACGGCGGTCTGGCCAGGCATTTCGACGATGGCTGGCGTCACGTAGTAACCCGCCGGGTACTGGTCGGTCAGCACGCGCTCGCCGCCGAACACCACACCGCCTTCCTCACGGGCTTGCACCAGGGCGGCTTGCATGGCCTCGAAGCTGGCCCGGTCGATCAGCGGGCCCATCAGGGTGTCGCTGGCCAGCGGTGAGCCTATGGGCAGGGCCAGATACGATTTCTTGAGCCGCTCGACCAGGGTGGTCTGGACGCTCTTGTGCACAATCAGCCGGCGGGTGGTGGTACAGCGCTGGCCGGCCGTGCCTACCGCGGCAAACAGGATGGCGCGAACGGCCATGCCAAGATCGGCCGAGGGCGCCACCACGACGGCGTTGTTGCCACCCAGTTCCAGCAGGCTGCGCCCGAAGCGGGCCGCCACCCGCGGGCCCACTTCGCGGCCCATGCGGGTGCTGCCGGTGGCAGAAACCAGCGCCACGCGGGCATCATCCGCCAGCGCCTGGCCCACCTCGCGCGCGCCGACCAGCAGTTGCGACAAGCCCTCGGGGGCCTGACCACCCTGGGCCACAAAGCGCCGCCGGGCCTGTTCGAACAGGGCCTGGGAGGCCAGGGCGGTCAGCGGGGTTTTTTCGGAAGGCTTCCAGGCCACGGCATTGCCGCACACGATCGCCAGCGCCGTGTTCCACGACCAGACCGCCACCGGGAAATTGAAGGCGCTGATCACACCCACCACGCCGAGCGGGTGCCAAGTTTCCATCATGCGGTGCCCCGGACGTTCGCTGGCGATGGTCAGGCCATAGAGCTGGCGTGACAGACCGACGGCGAAGTCGCAGATGTCGATCATCTCTTGCACCTCGCCCAGCCCTTCAGACAGGATCTTGCCTGCTTCCAAGGTCACCAACTGGCCCAGATCGGCCTTGGCCGCGCGCAATTCCTCGCCAAACAGGCGGATCAGTTCGCCGCGCACCGGCGGCGGCACCTGCCGCCACTGCTGGAAAGCCGCCTGTGCCAGCCCAATCTTTTGCTGGGCGCTGGCCTGGGTGTCGGGCACCAGTCGGGCAAGCAGCGCACCATCGATGGGTGAATGCACCTCCAGATCGCCCCCGGTCAGGTCTTGGTGAACGCCAAGACGTTGGAGCAGGTTGGGCAAAAGGGACTGAAGGTTTTCCAGAGCCGGCATGGGAAAAGTGTCCAAGTTAAGATGACAATTTCGAGAAGGTTGAAAAAACCGTATTGTTGGCCATTCAGAACCAGTGTGAAGTATGGAATACGCGGATGTGGTCATTGTCGGCGGGGCTGCCGTGGGCAGTGCAGCCGCTTTTTTCCTGGCCTCGCAGGGTGATTTTCAGGGCCGTGTGCTGGTGCTGGAGCAGGATTTTTCCTATGAGAAGTGCGCCACGGCCCTGTCGGCAGCCTCCATACGTCACCAGTTCTCCACGCCCGAAAACATCTGGCTCTCGCAATTTGGCACGGATTTTCTGAAGCATATTGATCAGTGCTTGGCGGTTGACGGTGAAGTGCCCGCCGTGGGTTTTCAGGAGAGGGGTTACCTGTTTCTGGCGACCGATCATGGGCGTGGCATTCTGGAATCCAACCACCAGGTTCAGCGCGCCCAGCAGGTGGATGTGGCCCTGCTCAGCCCTGACGCGTTGCATGCACGGTACCCGTGGCTGCATGTCGACGACTTGGCGGCCGGTTCGCTGGGCCTCTCTGGCGAGGGCTGGCTGGATGCCTATGGCCTGATGCAGGGTCTGCGCCGCAAGGCGATCGCGTTGGGCGTGAGCTACCGCCAGTGCCGGGTGACCGGGCTCAGACGAGAAGGGCGGCGTGTGCATGCCGTCCAGCTCACCGATGGCACTGAAGTGGCTTGTGGAACGGTCATCAATGCCGCGGGCACTGGTGCTGTGGCGCTGGCGCGGTCGGCGGGCATCGAACTGCCGGTGGAGTCTCGCAAGCGCAGTGTGTTTTATTGCACCAGCAGTGCCCAGCTGCCAGGCTGCCCGATGGTGATCGACCCCAGTGGCGCCTATTTCCGACCCGAGGGCGAGGGCTACATCTGCGGCATCGCGCCGCCCGAAGACCAAGATCCCGAGTGTCATGACTTCGACGTCCAGCATGCGCTGTTCGACGAGGTGTTGTGGCCCACGTTGGCGGCCCGCGTTCCGGGGTTCGAAGCCTTGCGGGTGCAACGCAGCTGGGCCGGGCATTACGACATGAACACCTTCGACCACAACGTCATTCTGGGGCCGCACCCAGCGGTGGACAACCTGCTGTTTGCCAACGGCTTTTCGGGACACGGCATGCAGCAGTCGCCCGCTGTGGGGCGGGCGCTGTCGGAACTGGTCACCTATGGGGCGTACCGCACCCTCGATCTGCGGGCGTTCGGCTGGCAGCGCGTGCTGGACCAGAAGCCCCTGCGGGAGATCAACGTCGTCTAGCCGGCCGGTTCAGATCACGCCCTGCGCCAGCATGGCGTCGGCAACCTTGACGAAACCGGCCACGTTGGCCCCATCGACGTAGCTGATCGAACCGTCGGCGCGCTGGCCGTGGCGCACGCAGGCCTCGTGGATGCCGACCATGATGCCGTGCAGGCGCGCATCGACTTCCTCACACGACCAGCTCAGGCGCATGGCGTTTTGGCTCATCTCCAGCCCCGAGGTGGCCACGCCGCCAGCGTTGCTGGCCTTGCCGGGCGCGTACAGCACGCCTTGCTGCTCAAACAGTTTGACCGCTTCCATGGTGGTGGGCATGTTGGCACCTTCGGCCACGCACTTGACACCGTTTTGCAGCAGCAGCCGGGCGTCGTCGGCGTCGAGCTCGTTTTGGGTTGCGCAGGGCAGGGCAATATCCACCGGCACCGACCATGGGTTGCGCCCGGCTTCGAAGCGGGTGCCGGTGCGCTGGGCGTAGTCGCTCACGCGGCCATAGAGGTGGTTTTTGACTTCCATCAGCTCGGCCAGCTTGGCGCTGGTGAAGCCGTCTTCGTCGATCACGGTGCCGCTGGAGTCGGACACGGTCACGACCTTGGCCCCCAGTGCCAGGGCTTTTTCAACCGCGTACTGCGCCACGTTGCCCGAGCCCGAGACGCTCACGCGCAGGCCGTCGAAGCTCAGGCCGCGGCGCTTGAGCATTTCTTGCGCGAAATAGACCGTGCCGTAGCCAGTGGCCTCGGGGCGGATGAGCGAGCCGCCAAAGGCCAGCCCCTTGCCGGTGAAGACGCAGTCGGCGCGGTTGGAGAGCTTTTTCATCATGCCGGCCATGAACCCGACCTCGCGGCCGCCCACGCCGATGTCACCGGCGGGCACGTCGGTGTCAGAGCCGATGTGGCGAAACAGCTCGCTCATCAGGGCTTGGCAAAAACGCATCACCTCGCCTGGGCTCTTGCCTTTGGGATCGAAATCCGAGCCGCCTTTGCCGCCGCCCATGGGCAGGGTGGTGAGGGCGTTTTTGAAGGTTTGCTCAAAGGCCAAAAATTTTAGGATCGACAGGTTGACCGAGGGGTGAAAGCGCATCCCGCCCTTGTAGGGGCCAATAGCCGAGCTGTGCTGGATGCGGTAGCCGCGGTTGACCTGCACGTCGCCGTGGTCGTTGACCCAGCAGACGCGAAACATGAGCACGCGCTCGGGCTCGACCAGGCGATCGAGCAGCCCTTGTTCGGCGTATTTGGGGTGCTGCTGGATGAAGGGCCACAGGCTCTCGACGACCTCGGTCACGGCTTGCAAAAATTCGGGCTGGCCGGGGTTGCGCTGGCTGACTTGGGCCAGAAAATCGTGCAAGGAAGCGTATTTCATGACGGGATCGAGGTTGTGGAGGGTGGCGGAAAAGGTGGCTGGCAAAGGGCGCTCATTTTGCACCAAACCGGGGGGCGTTTTGCACCAATTTGGCCCAGACTGGGGGGCAGCGGCCAGATGGGCTTTGATTGGGCGCAAATGAGCCCCAAAAAAAAGGCGCGCCGCCGCCCCAGGGGGTTTTAGCGCCCGCGCAAAAACAGCGTGTCGAGCTCTTTGAGGCTCAACTGGCGCCAGGTCGGGCGGCCGTGGTTGCACTGGTCGCTGCGCTCGGTAGCTTCCATTTGGCGCAGCAGCGCGTTCATCTCGGGCGCACTCAGGCGCCGGTTGGCGCGCACGGCGCCGTGGCAGGCCAAGGTGGCGAGCAGATCGTCGCGGGCGCGCTGCAGCAGTTGCGCGCCGCCATGCTGCTCCAGCTCGGCCAGCACGCCGCGCGCCAGCGCCACGGCGTCGCCTTGCGCCAGCGCGGCGGGCACGGCGCGCACCGCAAGCGTCTGGCGCGAAAAGGGCGTGAGCTCGAGCCCGAGCCGTTGCAGCGCTTCCTGCTGCGCCTCGGCCGTGGCCAGCTCCAGCGCGGTGGCGGCAAAGGTGGCCGGGATCAACAAGGGCTGGCTGGGCAGGGTGGCTGCGGCGGCGTCCCACTGGCGTTTCAGGCCCTCATAGACGATGCGCTCGTGCGCCGCGTGCATGTCCACCAGCACCAGGCCGTGGCGGTTTTGCGCCAAGATGTAAATTCCGTGCAACTGGGCCAGCGCCTGGCCGAGTGGCCCGTCGGTGTCGGCAGGGGCATCGGGTGGCGGATGGAGCGGGCCGGGTGCGGGGTGGCCTGCGCCCTGCTGCAGCGGCAGGTGCGCAGGCGCGGTCGGGCTGGGCCACAGCGCAGCCATATCGCTGACGTGCCGGCCCTCGGTTGGGCGCTGCGGCTGCCAGGTGGGGCTGGCATGGGCGCCATAAGCAGCGGCCTGGCCCGAGCCTGCGCCTGTCTGTGGGCTGCGGCTGCGCAGATCGAGCTGGCCAGCGCTGGCTGCAGCAGCCCAAGCGCTCGGCGCGGGTGCCGGCGCTTGCTCCAGCGCGGCGCCCAGTTGCCCGGCGCGTGGGGCCGCCAGCACCTGCTCCAGCGCCCGCCGCACCGCCTGGTGCACCGCGCGGCCGTCGCGAAAGCGCACCTCGATCTTGCTCGGGTGCACGTTCACATCCACGCGCGCCGGGTCCAGCTCGAGCAGCAGCACATAGACCGGCTGGCGCTGGCCGTGCAGCACGTCTTCGTAGGCGCTGCGCACGGCGTGGCCGATCACCTTGTCGCGCACGAAACGGCCGTTGACGTAGCTGTATTGCTGGTCGGCGCGCGCGCGCGCCAGCTGCGCCAGCCCGGCCCGGCCCCAGACGCGCAAGCCCTCGCCCTGCCAATCGAAGGGTAGGCTGTGCGCCAGAAAATCGTCGCCCAATACGTCGGCCATGCGCTGCGCCAAGGCGGCGCTCAGGGCGGCGCTCGTGGGGGCGCTCGTGGGGGCGCTCGTGGGGGCGCTGTGGGACGCCGGAGCCGCACCCCAGGGATCGGCGGTCGCAGCCGCGTCCGGCTGGGCAGCCGCCACCGCCAAGGGCGCAGCGCGCCACTGCTCGACCAGCTTGCCCTCGTGCCAGATGGCAAAACCCACATCGGGCCGCGCCAGCGCGTGGCGCCGCACCGCCTCGACGCAGTGCGCCAGCTCGGTGGCGTCGCTCTTGAGGAACTTGCGCCGCGCTGGGGTGGCGTAAAACAGCTCGCGCACCTCGATTGTGGTGCCCACGCTGCGCGCCGCCGGCTGCAGCTCGCCGGTGCGCCCGTGCAGCTGCCAGCCGTGGGCCTCGGTGGCTTCGGCGCTGCGCGACAGCAGGCTGAGTTCGGCAATCGAGTCGATCGCCGCCAGCGCCTCGCCGCGAAAGCCCATGGTGGCCACGGTTTCGAGCTCGGCCAAGTCGCGCACCTTGCTGGTGGCGTGGCGCTTGAGCGCCAGCGCGAGTTCTTCGCGCCCTATGCCGCAGCCGTCGTCTTCGAGCGCAATCAGGCGCACGCCGCCGGCGCTCAGGCGCAGCGTGAGCTGGCGCGCGCCGGCATCGAGCGCGTTGTCGATCAGTTCGCGCACCACGGAAGCCGGGCGCTCGACCACCTCGCCCGCGGCAATCTGGCTGATGAGCGCGTCGGGCAACTCACGGATCGGTCGCCGCGGCTGCGTGGGGTGCGGGCTGGGCGGGGGGGCGGTGGCTGGGGAGGCTGTGGTCACGGCGGCATTGTAGGTCGCGGGCGCGGCAGGGACGGGAGCGACCGCAGCGGCGCAGGTTGCAGCGGCGCGTGCTTGCGGCACCACGGGTGCCGGGTGGCGTCTGGCGCGTGCCGGGGCGTTCAATCCAGCGCAAATCCGCTCACAGCCAGCGCCTGACCCGGGCTTGATAGGCCACGTAGCGCGCACCAAACAGCGCCGCCAGGGCGCGCTCCTCGGGCTCGATCTGAAAGCGGTTCAGGTAGAGCACGAACAGCGGCGTCAAAGCCAGGGCGAGCGGGTTGGACAAATAAGCCGCCCACGCCAGCAGACACAGCAACTGGCACAGGTACATCGGGTTGCGCGAGTAGCGAAATGCGCCCCCGGTCACCAGTGCCGTGGTGCGCATGGGGTGGGTGGGGTGGATGGTGGTGCCGGCGCGCCAGCAGGCGTGCACAGCCACCAGGCCGATGGCCAGACCCAGGCCGAGCAAGGCCGCAGCCCATCCGATGCGCCAAGCCCAAGGCAGCGGCGCCACCCACACCGGCGCCAGCCACATCAGCCCAGCCAGCAGCAGCAGCAGCGCCGGCGGCGGGAGCTTGAGTTCGAGCCAGCGCATCGCGTTAAGGGCCGCGCAGCGCGCCGGGGCGGCGCCAACCGGGGCTTGAAAGCGGCCGCGGCCTCATGCAGCCGTGGTCACCACCACGGCGGTGCCGCTGGCCGAAACCATCAGCATGCCGTTGCTCTGACCCATGACTTCGTAGTCCAGATCGACCCCGACGACGGCGTTGGCACCCAGTTCCTGGGCCCGTTGTTGCAGTTCGGCCAAGGCGATGTCGCGCGCTTTTTGCAGCTCGCGCTCGTAGGTGGCGGAGCGGCCACCCACCAGATCGCGGATGCCGGCAAACAAATCTTTGAACACATTGGCGCCCAAGATCGCTTCGCCCGTGACCACGCCGCAGTAGCGGGTGATGCGTTGGCCTTCGATGTTCGGGGTGGTGGTGACGATCATGCCTAGACTCCTGTGGATGCGCCCGGCCAACGCGGGCGCAGGCGGGTGCGGATGCAAGCAGGTTGCGGCGTCCGGGCTTCAAGCCAAGCCAGTGGCCAGCAAGCAGCGGCATTATGGCCCGGCTCGAGCCGGCGGGCAAGGG
>JGI24110J20144_1000105_pt1 | contig 20009 bp, 19 predicted proteins | sample SubbioR11Jul_8A2_FD_20144 | JGI IMG/M metagenome (IMG submission 20144)
AGCCAGACGAGCTCCTCGTCGTAAGTGAGGCCGTGTTGCTCTAACGCCTGGCGGTAGCCGCTCAGGCGGTCCCGCACCGAGGTAATATCGCGCTCGTAACCCGGCAGGACGGCAATCGTCTGGTGACCGCGCGCAATCAGTTTGCTAGTCAGCAGAGCACTCGCCTCTTGGTTGTTGTAGACGACATGGTCGCACTCGAGCTGCGGATAGTAGCGGTCCACCATCACGATAGGAACGCCTTGGTTCAGCAAGCGCTGATAGATGGCGGCGTCGCTGGAGAGGGGTCGCGCATAGATCAAGAACCCGCGCACGCCGCCGGACAAACAGGCGGTCAGGTAGGTGTCAAGGTGCTTAAAGCCCAGGTCGATGCCTAGCACCTGCAACTGGTACTGATGCTCAAGGGCGGTCTGTGAAATCCCGATTAACAGCTCCCGATCAATGGCCGGAAAGCCGATTAGGGCGATGGTTCCGACAAACGGGCCAGACTTGCTGGGCTCAATGACGAAGGTGCCGCGCCCATGCTGCCGGTCGATTAAGCCATCGCGTTCCAGGAGGTCGAAGGCTTTGACTACCGTCAGCCGCGCCACGCCGTACGCTTTGGCGATCTGGCGCTCGGCGGGCAGCGCCTGGCCGGGCGGGTACTCGCCAGAAAGGATCCCTTCCCGCAATGTGCTGTAGATCTGATAGTAGCGCGGGAACGGGCTATGAGGATCAAGAACGCCTAACAACGGTTGCTCCTTAGCGGTTCGTGTCAAGAGGCGACACCGCCAAAAGTGGATTAGTCCACTTTAGCATGGGCTCGTGTCAGGTGTCAAGAAACCCCCAGCCCTCTCCATACGACGCCAACAAAGGTCGATTCAGGGTAGGCTGACCCTCGGTGACAGACCCTACCGACTTCATCAGCGCTTACCAGGCTGGAGCACTAAGAAACCTCTTCGCCTTGGCCCCCCACGACACTACTGCTGCCCTAGAGTTGCCGCGCACCGTCCAGAACGAGGCGCTGGTAGCGGCCCTGGCGCGCTATGCCCGCAAGCTGGCCGCGCCGCCGCCGGTTTTTGCGGCGCTTGAGCAGTTGCAACGACCGGATGTCCGCGCGGTAGTGACCGGACAGCAGGTCGCCCTGCTGCTAGGACCACTGTTCACCCTGGCCAAGGCGGTCTCGGCCATCAACCTGGCGCACCGCTTGACCAGCGAGGCCCGCCCGGTGGTGCCGATCTTCTGGCTGGCCACGCAGGATCATGATAGCGCCGAGATCGATCACGCCTATCTGTTAGACGGCCAGGAGGTGCTGCACCGCCTGGCGCTGCCCATTCCGGCCCAGGTGCCGGCGGGCCGGATCAGGCTACAGCCTGAGTGGCTGGCGCAGATCCGCGAGGCGCTCACGGGCATGGCGGGGGTTACGGAGTATCGCGCTGAGGTATTGAGGTTCTTGGAGCAGGCAGCCGCTCGCGCCGAGACCTTCGCCGACTGGTTCGCTGCGCTGCTCTATGCCCTGTTAGGGGACCAGGGGCTGATCATTGTCAACCCGCTCGAGCCGGATATCGCACCGCTGTTGTCCCCACTGCTAGCGGCGGAGCTGGCCCAGCCGCTAGCCTCCGTACAGGCTATCAACCAGGCGGCGGAAGCGCTTAAGCGGCGCGGCTTCGAGCCGCAGCTAGGGCGGGGCGAGGGGGCCACTAACCTCTTCTTGGAAGAGGGCGGGGTGCGCCGCCTGCTCCGCTTTGATGGCAAAGAGCTATTCACAGAAGCGCGCCGCTACTGCCCTGCGGAGCTGCAAGCGCTCTTGGCGCAAGAGCCGAGCCTGATTACTCCGGCGGCGGGCCTGCGCCCGGTCGCGCAGGACTTTTTGCTGCCGACGGCGATCACGGTGGTCGGTCCAGGGGAGCTGCGTTATATGGCGCAGCTCAAAGGGGTCTACGAAGCACACGGCGTAGCCATGCCGCTGCTGTGGCCGCGCGTCTCGGTTACGCTGCTCGAGCCCCCCGCGGCCCGGCTGCTTGACAAGTATCAGCTAACAGCCAGCGATATCGTCAGGCGGTTTGAGGCCACCCAGCAGGCGGTGCTGCTTAAGCTCCACGGTCACGGCCAGCGCTTTGATGGGGTGCTAGCGCGGCTGCAGCAAGAGACCGCGGTGCTGCTAAGCGAGGTACAGACCATCGACCCGACGTTGCGCCGCCCGGTGATGCGTGGGCGCAACCAGCTAACGCGAATGGTGACGCGCCTGCGCAGCAAGACCGCTGCCGCGCTGGCCTGGCAAGATGAGACCAGCGTGCGGCAGCTCAGGCGCCTGGCGCTGCATCTCCGCCCGGAAGGGGTGCCGCAAGAGCGCCTGCTGAGCCCGGTGAGTTTTTTTCTTAAGTTCGGCACCGCTTACGTCATGCAGCAGTTGCTGACCCTCCCCCCCGAGGGCGAGCACATCATCAGGCTATAGATTATAGGCTATGAACCCCGAAGCCTTCTGGCACCAGTTGCGGGTAGCGCGTGAACGGGATGCCGGGTGCAGCCTGTGCGGGCTCGAGCGCCACCAGGCGCGGCGCTACTTAGAAGGGATCGCTAGCGACGGTGTTAACGACCCGCCGCTGCGCGACCGCCTGGTGCGCCAAGGGGGCTACTGCGTGAGGCATAGCCGCGAGTTTGTGGCACTAGCGCTGTTACTCCCCTCAGCGATTCTGCTTGAGGATGTAGTCGGCTATCGTCTGAGGCACGCCCGCCAGGGAAAGCGCGCCAATAAGCGCCACTGCGCTGCCTGCGATGTCGAGCATAAGGCGCGCACGGCTATCGCCAAAAGCATCCGCCGTCACCGCCACGAGGCGGCGCTGCACGAGCTGTTGCTGGCAGGTACGCTCTGCCTGCCTCATCTGGAGCTGGTCTGCCCAGACCTGCCGGAGTCAGTGCGGAAAAAGCTGATCGATGCCCATCAGGGTCTGCTGAACGACTTGGCCGAGGTGATCCGCAAACACGACTACCGCTTTACCCATGAGCCGATTAGCGCTGCTGAGAGCGCCAGCGTAAGAGCGGCGCTGGCGCTGTTGGGTAGAGACGGCTGAGCTTGCTTTGCTCCTTGCACTTGCCACGATAGAGATTTCACAGCCAAGGTTCTGCCAGGTATTAGGGCTCGGTTTTTATCCCGGCAGCTTGGTTCGTATGCGTATCGCAGCAGGTGAAATGACAGTGAAAGCGTTGCGCAACTTCGCGCCATGCCTCGCGACCGTTTCGGCAACGATTGTGGCCTTAGAATCCGCACTCAGCCCGGCCAGTCGGATTAGAACAACCCCGGTATGAAGCCGTCCTAACCGAAACACCAGCTCGCCAAAATCCTTGTCGTCGGTTAACAACAGGGCTCGTTGTTCATTAGCGTGCTTGAGCACCTCTTCGTCGGAAATGCTCGGCGCCATTTCTGCCACATACAGTACCTGATGACCATCGGCACGTAGCTTGGCGACAATGGTGCTATCTATCCCCTCGTCAGCTAAGAAGCTCACGCGGCATCAATCGGGCTTGGATAGACCACATCAGCACGTAGTGCTTGCGCAGCAAACGCCAAAGCGGCATCAATAGCTTCGCTGGTCAACCGCGGGTGCGCAGCAAGGAGCTGCTCCTTGGTTTCACCGGCCGCCAGCCTCTCCAGGATGGACTCAACGGTAATGCGCGTGCCTGCCACCACGGGTTTTCCCATCATGACTTCGGGATTCGCTACGATGCGTGCCGTGGCGTTCATGGTCCTAGCATACACGAGCCTACGGACTTGCTAGGTTGCTGGACAGCGATCAATACCTCGCCTCCTGGGTTGTCGAACAGGCATCGGAAGCCGCTTTCTGTAATGGCGCTAGCCGCCGATGGCCACCATGGTCCGGGGCCGCTCCAGGGGCGTAGTGATGCCGGATGCAACTTTCCGATGCGCCGCGATCAAGAACTGCTCCTGAATGGCGGGGATCGGGTCGGGAGCTATTAAGGCTTCGCGCACGTCAAGCTCGCGGTCGGTCAGTAAGCAGGGGCGCAAGCGGGCGTCGCTGGTTAGGCGCATGCGGCTGCAAGCGCCGCAAAACGGCTCAGAGACCGGGTTAATAAAGCCGATGGCCCCCTGCCAGCCCGGCACTTTGAACAGCCGTGCCGGCGCGCTGGGGTCGGTCGGCACCGGGGTAAGCTCGCCGAGAGCTGCCTCGACTCGAGCCCGAATCTCCCGGCCCGGCATAAAGGAGCGCTGGTACTCCTCAGCGCCGGCGTTATTGAGGTGCATATACTCGATGTAGCGCATATGGATCGGGAGCTGCTCGGTAAGTTTGGCGAGCCTGATCAACTCGCCGTCGTTAATGCCGCGAATCACCACGGCGTTGAGCTTGACCGGGTGCAAGCCCGCCTCCATCACCGCCATGATCCCTTCCCAGACCTGTTTGATGCTGCCGCCGGTAGCTAAGCGAAAGGCTTCGGGATCGATGGCATCGAGCGAGATATTGACGCGGTCCATACCGGCCGCTAGCAGCTCCGGCAGCCGCCGCTTGAGCAGGCTGGCGTTGGTGGTAATAGCGACGTCGTGAATGCCGGGCGTCCGTTTGGCGTTATAGATCATCTCCGGCAGCTCTTGCCGCAACAGCGGCTCGCCGCCGGTAAAGCGGACCGACTCCAGTCCTAGCCCAGCGCCAGCCCGCACTACGTGGTCAACATCGGCCACACTGACCGTGCCGACGGGCTCCTGGTGGCCCATGCCCAGTGGATCGCAGTAAGTACACTTGAAGTTGCAGCGCGGGGTGACGCTAACCCGTAGGTCGCGGACTACCCGGCCATGCTGGTCAGTGAGCGATCTCATGAGCCCTCTCTTACTTACAGCTCAAACGTTATGTATCCTACTGCATGACGCCCTAGCGCGTCCAGGGCTTTTGTCACCTTTGTATTAAGGCCGGGGACTTGGCCCTGGTTGCCAGCCGCCGTCAGGGCCTCCCTGCCAGTGATGGTCAACGGGCGCCGCCGCTAAAGCCAGCAAGATTTCGGCCAGCGGGATGCGATAGGCAAAGCGGGTGGTGGTGTACCAGGGCTTCAGGGCGGGCTCGAGCCGGTCAGTCCCTAGCACACCCAATCGGGTGGCATATTGGTAGGCGCGGTTGACCGCCAGGTCAAAAAGCTCGTCGCGGGGTTGCACAACGACCGCTATAATAACGTCAAGGAGGCACGATGAAAGTCAATGTGGGCACCACCGATCGCATCCTCAGAGTTATCGTCGGCTTAGTGGCAGCGCTGATGGTCTTGTTCGGCGGGGTGGGCGGCGTGCTGGCCGTGGTGCTGGGGATTGTGGCCGCTGCCTTGCTGTTAACTGCCGCCCTCGGGCACTGTGGGCTGTACCGGCTGATCGGCATTACGACCTGCCCTAGGCGCTAGCCGGTCCGGCCGCGCACTTCGTACCCCGCTTCGCCCAGGGCTTGGGCGCCAATTTTGAGTTGCTCCTCGCTCTCAAAGGCCAACCGCACGGCTCCGCCGGCCTCGCGGATACCTAATACCTCGATATCCTTGATGTTGACGTCGGCGTCGCCTAGCGCCTTGGTAATGCGGGCGAGTTCGCCGGGACGATCGGGCACCGCGATGACTACCTCGAAGCGGGCCGGCAAGAGGCTGCGCTTAACGATCGGCAGGCTGTCGCGGCTGCGCTTGGCCCCCTCAGCCAGCGTTAGTAGCGCCTCCGGGTCATCTAGCAGGTGCTCGAGCCCTGCAAGCTGATCCTTGAACCCCTTGATGGCTTGCCGCACCGCCTCTTGGTTGCCCACCACCATATCGCGGCTCATGCGCGGGCTGCCCGAGGCGACGCGGGTTAGGTCGCGAAAGCCGCCCGCCGCTAACAGCATCATCAGGTCGCGGTCGTGATCATTCGCGATTAACTGGGTTAGGGCGAGCGCCACCAGATACGGCACATGGCTCACTGCCGCCACTAGCCGGTCGTGCTGCTCAGGACTGGTCTCTATCGGCTTGGCCCCCAGGTGCTCGACAAAGCGCCGCACCGCAGCCAGCGCTTCAGGGTCGGTCTGCGCGGTGGGGGTCAGTACCCAGACCGCGTTCTCCAGCAGGGCCGCACTGGCATTGACCACGCCGATCTTCTCGCTGCCGGCCATCGGGTGGCCACCGACAAAACGCAGGTCGCTCATGGCCGCCACAATCGGTGCTTTGACCCCCCCCACATCGGTCAGGACGGTAGTGGGGCTAAGGTAAGGGCGCAGGCTCTCAGCCGAAGCGAGCAGCGTGCGAGCTGGTGAGGCCAGCACCACCAGGGCCAGCTCAGAAAGCCAAGGGCCGGGCTGGAGCTTAGCCTCGTCGATGGCGCCTAGCCAGACGGCGGCGTCAAGCGCTACCGGGTCGGGGTCGAGGCCGATCACGCGCTCCGCCAAAAAGCGCTGCCGGATGCCTAAGCCGATGGAGCCGCCGATTAAGCCGATGCCGACAATGGCGACGCTAGGTAGTAGGGGGGCAGGGCGCATGTTAGGCGGTGGCAGTGAGTTGGCGGTGGCGCACAGCTTCGAGCAGCAGCTTAAACGGCACGAAGTGCTCCGGGTACTCCCGCCAGCTCAGCTCGGGGTGCCACTGCACACCGAGCACAAAGCTGTCGCCTATCCCCTCGATGGCCTCGATCACGCCGTCACGGGTCTGTCCGGTAGCACGCAGGTTATGGCCAAGGCGCTCGATTGCTTGATGGTGAAAAGTGTTGGTGTAGACCGCAGGGGCGCCCAGCGCCCTGGCCAGCCGTGAGGAGGGCTCGAGCCTGACGGTATGGATGAGGGCACTCCCCTTGTTGACCTGCTCGTGTTGGATGGTTCCCGATAGGGCTGGCAGGTGCTGAACAAGTGTGCCACCTTCGGCTACGTTGATCAGCTGAATCCCCCGGCAGATGCCCAGCACCGGGATGCCCCGCGCCCGCGCTCCGCGATAGAGCGCCAGTTCAAAGGCGTCACGCTCAGGGTCAACCAGGCCGAGCTGTGGGTGCGGCTCAGCGCCGTAGCGCTGCGGATCGAGGTCGGCGCCGCCGGTGAACAGCAGCCCGGCGGCCAGGTCGAGGTAGTCGTCGACTATCTCCAGGCCGAGGCTGCTGACCATCACCGGCAGTCCGCCCGCCGCCGCCACTGCTTGGCTGTAGTTCTGGCCGGTCAGACTATCGGTGCGCAAGAAGTACGGGCTGGCTCGCGAGGCGGTGGTAAGCAGGATACAGGGTCGCGTCATGGCGGTTAGCTTAGCAGCTAGTTAGGCCATCAGCTAGTCAGCACAGTTGAGGCATGCGTGGCTTGCGTCGGTCCCACTCCCCGGCGAGCGTTTACTCTTTTCTCACTCCTATTCTCGTTCCTGGCCAACAGGCTAATCGCTGCTGGGGATGAGGTGCAGGTAGTCGGGCTTAATGGCTACTTCCAACGCCTGGCCCTCGGTGAGCGCCAGGCGGTCCTGGACATGGCGGGGGAGCAGGATCTCAAAGCGCAACGGCCCCTCCCAGGTCAGGTGCCAATAGAGCCCCTGGCGCGCTAAGCGGCTTAGCCTCCCTGACAGGCGGTTGTCGGCGACCGGCCGGCTCAGCGGGCGGTCGGCCCGCACGATTATCACCTCTTCCGGGCGCACCCCCCAGGTAAGCGTTTGGCCTACGCTCAGCCACGGGACCGCTCTTGCGCGCAGCGGTCCGGCCTGGGTGTCGATCGTGGCCCAGGGCGGGGCAAGCTCGGCTACCCGCCCAGCAAAGAGGTTCTTAAAGCCCACCAGCTGCGCTACCCCCAGGGTCTGGGGCCGGGTAAAGACCTCGGCCATCTCGCCCTGTTGGATGATGCGCCCCTCGGCCAGCACCGCTACCCGGTCGCTCTGCTGCGCTAAGGCCGGATCATGGCTAACTGCCAGCGTCAGCACACCGATGTCGTGGATAATGGCCACCACCTCCCGCATCACCTCCTCGCGGGTGGCGGCATCTAGCGCGTTAGTCGGCTCATCGAGCAAGAGCAGCTGGGGCTCTCTAGCCAGGGCTCGAGCCAGCGCCACCCGCTGCTGCTGGCCGCCGGAGAGCTGCCGGGGCCACTGGTCGGCGTAAGTGCCAAGCCCCAGTTGGGCTAGAAGCTGTCGCGACCGCCGTTCGCGCTCGCTGCGCGGCAGGTGCGCCAGACCGAAAGCGACGTTGCGCCAGGCGCTAAGGTGCGGGAAGAGCGCATAGTGTTGCGGCAGATAGCTGACCGGGCGCTTGGCGACAGGCAGGCCGGCAAAGGGCGTGCCGGTAGCGGGGATCAGTCCGGCCAGGGCCTTAAGCAGACTCGTCTTGCCAGCGCCGCTAGCACCGAGCAGCACAGTAAAGCCCTTTACCGTCAGGCGGATCGCCAGCGGGAGCGGCCACCTTAACTGATAGTCGATCTCCATCGCCCTTCAATCCACCTGATTGTGTAGACCAGCAGCAACGCCAGCACTAGCAGCGCTGTAGCCACCACGCCGGCCTCGGCTAGCTGCAGCGCCTGCACCAGGTCAAAGAGATAGATGCTGACTACCTGGGTGCGCCCAGGGATAGCGCCGCCGATCATCAAGACCACCCCGAACTCGCCGATGGTGCGCGAAAAAGCTAGCAGCGACCCCGATAACAGGCCGGGCCAACACAGCGGCAAGATCACCTCGCGCCAAAGGCGCCACCGCCCGGCGCCGAGCGTGCGTGCGGTCTGCAGCAGATCGCTATCGAGGCCGCGAAAGGCCTCGCGGTAGACCATAAGCACAGTAGGGGTAGAAAACAGCACGCTGCCCACCACCAGCCCCTCGAAGCGAAAGGCCCAGGTAATACCGAGGGTTTGCGCCAGCGGCCCGTGTTGACCCAGCACCAGCAACAGATAGTAGCCCAAGACCGTGGGAGGCAGCGCTAGTGGCAGCAAGATGACGGCCTCAAGGAGGCGCTTGCCAAAAAACTCCCGGCGCGCCAGCAGCCAGGCCAGCGGCACCCCCACCAGCAAAAGGATGCCGGTAGTTACCGCGGCGAGCTGCAGGGTGATACGGAAGGCCGGCCAGGCCCGCATGAGCGCCTCGGCAATAGCATGGCTCTCTATGGCGACCCTCCAGTCGGCAAAAAGCCGTAGCGTTGCAGAATATTGCGCCCCTCGGCGCTGAATACAAACTCGTAAAAGGCGCGCACCTCGGGGCGAGCCTGACCGGTGAGGATGATCACCTCTTGCTCGAGCCGCAGATGGCTCTCTATGGGTGCCAGCCAGAACTCCCCCAGGCGCGAGAGGTCGTCAGCTAGCGCCAGCGAATAGGCGATCAGCCCGACACCGGTAGCGGTAGCGGCCAGTTGAGCGGCCTGGGCGACGTTGTTGCCATAAACGAAGTCAAAGCTGCGCTTGCCTTGGGCTAGTGGGGCGAGGTCGAAGTAGGCGGGGATGCCCATCCGCATCTCTCGCCAGGCGACCTCCTGGGTGCGCCTTAGCAGGCCGTAGTGCTCTAAGAGCGTTACGCCGGCGCGGCCATAAGGGGCGTGTATCGGATTAGCGATCGCGAGCTGCGTCACTCGGGGGTCTCGCAGCAGGTCCATGCCTAGCGCTCTGGGATCGAGGCCCTGTGCCACCAGCGAGTTATGCACCCATAGCGCCAGCCGCCCCACCGCGTACAGTCGGCGTGTCCCCGGCTCGGCCAAGCCCAGCTCTTCGAGCAGGCGGGGGTACTCGGCGTTAGCGCTAAAAAAGAGGTCTACCGGCAAGCCTTGCTGGAGCTGGGTGAAGAAGTTGGCCGACGAGCCGAGCTGCACGATTATCCTGATATCAGGATGGGCCACTTCGAAGGCGGCCTCCAGCTCCGCCATGGCGAAGTTGAGGCTGGCCGCCGCCGCGACGCGCACCTCCCCACGTAAACTCGGGACGGCGTCTTGACCCTGGGCCGTCCAGGCGAGTCCAAGCAGAACGAATAGCAGCAGCTTTAGTCGAACCATAAACCCCTTTCCAAAGCTCAGCTAGTCTGAGCAGGGGAGGCCGCACCGTTTCCACGCGCGACCCCGGTCGGGCGGTATCACCGCCGACGGCCAGCCCCCATAGCCGTAGCGTTAGGGTTGGCAGGCTCGGAGCCCTTCCAGTGTATCAACTCGGGTTAAGGGCGTGTGTCAATAATGAGACCGCCGCAACCGGTAACACGCGGTCATGGTGAGCGACCTGCCAGGGCCGGCTCGTAAGATAATCTGACACCATGAGCGATGCTAACCAGCCCACGCCAGCAAAGACCAGAGCAGCTCGAGCCAGAGGGCTACCGTGATGCCACAGACAGCAGGCCCGATGCGGGGGCGGGGGAGTACTCTCCACGCTAATGCGAACCTCACGTGACCGCCCGTACCAAGAGCATCGGCGCGATCGTCTTGGTGGCGCTTGGCCTGTGGCTGGTCGGAGCAGCCCCCACGCCGGAGGTTGGGCTGGTCCTGGCGATTTTGCTGCTGACGGTCTTCCTGTTCGCTTTTGAGTTAGTAAGGGTAGACGTGGCGGCACTAGGCATTCTGGTGCTGCTGGGCTTGCTCAGCAGCTTCAGCGACCTCTTGGGGCTCGAGCCCCTGGTCGCTCAGGAGCTGTTCCAGGGCTTTGCCAGCAACGCGGTGATATCAATCATCGCTGTCATGATTATCGGCGCGGGTCTCGATAAGACCGGCCTGATGGGTCGGGTGAGCCAGCAGATCCTTAGGGTGGCCGGACAGACTGAGTCCCGCATCATCCCGGCGATCGCCGGTACGGTGGGGGCTATCTCCAGCTTTATGCAGAACGTGGGAGCGGCGGCGCTGTTCTTGCCGGTAGTGGCTCGCATCGCCGCCCGCACCAATATCCCCATGTCACGCCTGCTGATGCCGATGGGGTTTAGCGCTATCCTGGGTGGCACCATCACCATGATCGGCTCCAGCCCGCTGATCTTGCTTAACGACCTGATCCTGGCTGCTAACCAGACCCTGCCAGCAGAGAGCCAGATGGCTACCTGGTCGCTGTTTTCAGTCACCCCCATCGGCCTGGCCCTGCTAGCTGTCGGTATCGGCTATTTCATCCTGTTCGGACGCTATGTTCTGCCTAGCGGCTCTGACAAGGAGATCCCCCGCGCGGTCGGCACCCTCCAGTACTTTCAGGAGATCTATGGGCTCGACTATGCCGTGAGCGAGCTGCAGGTGCTGCCTGGCAGCCCACTGGTCGGGCTGGCCCTAGACGAGCTCGAGCGGGCCCAGCGCGTTCGGGTTATCGCTGTACGGCACGGTAGAGAAGCTCCACGCATCGGGCTTGGCGGGCTATCGCGGGAGATAGTTATTGAGGTCGGCATGGTGTTGGGAGTGTTGGCGGCACCGGAGCGGATCGCTAGCCTCACGGCCAGCCCCGGGCTCGAGCTGCGCGACGGTCTGCACAGCTTGACCGAGGCCCTTTCGCCTCAGACCTCCGGCATCGCCGAGGTAGTCATCCCACCCGGCTCGAGCCTGATTGGCAAGGCGGCGCGGGAGGTCTCGCTGCGCAAGAGCTACGGCTTGGCCTTGCTGGCGCTGCACCGGGGTGGCCAAACCATGCGCGAGGAGGAGGGCATCCGCGACTTGCCGCTTAACGGCGGCGACGTCTTGGTCGTTCACACCACCTGGCAGGCGCTAGCCCACTTGGAGCGGAATAGGGATTTTGCCGTAATCACCGCTGAGTATCCCCGCGAGGAGCTGCGCCCGCACAAGGTTGTGCCAGCCCTGACCAGTCTCGCTCTCGCTCTGGGCCTCCTGTTCGCCGGTGTACCCCTCCCCCTGGCCCTGTTGACCGGTGCCATCGGCATGATCCTGAGCGGCGTTTTGAGCATTAACGAGGCCTATCTATCCGTGAGCTGGAAAACCGTCTTCCTGCTGGCCGGTCTGATCCCACTAGGGGTAGCGGTGGAGACCAGCGGCACGGCGGCCTGGCTCGCCGGGCAGGTCCTGAGTCTGCTCGGCGGTGTGCCGGTCTGGGGTTGGCAGTTGGCTGTTGCCCTGCTGGCCACCTTGTTCACCCTGGTCATGTCTAACGTGGGGGCCACGGTGCTGCTGGTGCCGCTGGCGATAAATATCGCGCTAGCCGTGGGTGGGAATCCCGCCGTGTTCGCGCTGACCGTGGCACTAGCGACCTCTAACGCTTTCCTGCTCCCTACCCATCAGGTCAATGCCCTGATCATGGCTCCCGGCGGCTATCGGGTAGCGGATTTTCTGCGGGCAGGCGGGGTCATGACGGTGTTGTTCATCATCGTCCTGATGTTGATGCTTAATCTGCTCTACTGAACTTGGCGCTAGCCGCAAATCATTCTATCAGTGTGCAAAGCCGCGCAGGTTTGACTATGTCATACTGCCTGTGGAGGAAACGATGCCGGGAGTTGCGATTATTGGCGCCCAGTGGGGCGATGAAGGAAAAGGGAAAGTGGTCGATGCGCTAGCGCACGACGCTGACTTCGTAGTGCGCTATTCGGGCGGAGCCAACGCCGGACACACCGTGGTGACCGGTGGCGAGGTGTTTAAGCTCCATCACCTCCCCTGTGGCACGCTGCACGACCGGCCCGTATCGATTCTGGGCGGCGGCATGGTCATCGACCCGTGGGCCTTCCGCACTGAGTACCAGGCCATGGCGGCGCGGCGCGATCCGGGCCAGGTTTTTATCTCACACGAGGCGCACCTGGTCTTACCACACCACAAGAAGAACGATGAAGGAGGTGGCTTTGTCGGCACCACCGGACGCGGCATCGGTCCCTGCTACTCCGACAAGGCGCGGCGCATCGGCCTACGCTTCGGCGATTTGCAGGATGAGGGGGTGTTGCGTGAGCGCTTAGGGCGCCTGCTAGCGGCTAAACCGAACTCCCTGGCGCGGGTCGGTTGGATCAGCGTGGACGTTGCTTTGGAGACCTTGGCTGAGGTGCGCGACTTTGTGCTGCCGCTAGTAGCCGATACCGGAATGATGGTCCGCGAGGGGCTCAAGGCCGGGCAGCGGGTGCTGTTTGAAGGCGGGCAAGGGACCATGCTCGACCTGGCTTACGGCACCTATCCGTATGTCACCAGCAGTCACCCGACGGTGGGTGGCATCCTGGTCGGGGCGGGGGTCAGCCACCGGGCGCTAAACGGCGTCTACGGCGTGGTCAAGGCCTTTACTACTCGCGTTGGCCACGGCCCCTTCATGACCGAGGTCGAAGGTGAGCTAGCCCTGCGCCTGCGCGGCACCGGCAGCCAGCAGTGGGATGAGTACGGCACTACCACAGGACGCCCGCGCCGGGTGGGCTGGCTCGACCTGGTACAGCTGGGCTACGCCTGCGAGGTCAACGGCTGTGATGGCTTGATCGTAACCAAGCTCGACGTGCTCTCCGGCCTTGAGACCATCAAGGTCTGCATCGCCTATCGGCATAACCGACCGGTCTATCAGGAGTTACCGGGCTGGGGCGATCTGCGCGGCTTGGGGAGCCGTGAGGCGCTGCCGCAGGCGCTAAGAGAGTATCTTGAGCTGATCGAGCGGTATACCCAGACGCCGGTGGTGATGTTCTCCACCAGCCCTGGGCGCGAAGACACCTATGGCGCGGTGAACTGGTCGTAAGCGACGAGCGAAGTCATAGTCACGACCGGGCGTGCTAAACTCTGGACTGATGAGGTGGCCATGCCGCTGCTGAAAAAACCTCCCGCCGTGCTGGCCTTAGAAGACGGTACCGTCTACTACGGCTACGCCTTTGGCTATCACGGCCAGACCGTCGGCGAGGTGGTCTTTAACACCAGCATGACCGGCTACCAGGAGATCCTGACCGACCCCAGCTATCACGGCCAGATCGTGACCATGACCTATCCGCACATCGGCAACTACGGGGTGTCGGTCTACGATATGGAGTCGAACAAGCCCTACGCGCGCGGCTTTATCGTGCGCGAGTTTTCACGCATCGCATCTAATCACCGCTCTAACCAGGACTTGCAGAGCTTCATGGAGCAGCACAAGATCGTCGGTATCGAAGGGATCGATACCCGCGCCCTGACGCGGCGTCTGCGCACCGGCGGAGTGGTCAAGGGCGTCATCTATCACGGCAAGGCCGACGATGCCAAAAAGACCGAGCTGGTGCAGATCGCCAAATGTCACGAAGATATCGACGGGCGCGACATGACCCCCGAGGTCACTACGCCGCTCCCCTACGCCCGACCCACCTTTAAGGACAGTCCGCGGGTGGTAGTGATCGATTTCGGCATTAAGCACTCGATTGTCTATAAGCTCGAGCAGGCTGGAGCCGAGGTGATCGTCGTCCCGGCGCAGACCACCCCGGCGCAGATCATGGCCTTAAACCCCTACGGCTTGGTGCTGTCTAACGGTCCCGGCGACCCCGGCGGCCCCAGGTACGCCCATGACACGGTCTGGCAGCTCTTGGGGCTCTTGCCGACCTACGGCATCTGCATGGGGCATCAGCTCCTGGGCTTAGCAGTCGGCGGCAAGACCTTTAAGCTCAAGCACGGCCACCACGGCGCCAATACCCCGGTTAAGAACCTGCTTACCGGCGAGGTCGAGATCACCAGCCAGAACCATAACTACGCGGTTGATATCGACTCGATCCCCGGCGGGCAGTTCGTCGCTACCCACATCAACCTCAACGATGGCACGCTCGAGGGGATGGCGCACGTGCGTTACCCGGTATTCAGCGTGCAGTACCACCCCGAAGCCAGCCCCGGCCCGCACGATGCCAGCTACCTCTTTAACCGCTTCATCCAAGAGGTCAACGCCTTTGAGGGGGCTACCGCCACGCCGGCCATCAAGGCCTTTCAGGACTTCTGACGTTAGCCTGTACCGAATTCTGATCAGCGAAGCGCCGGCCCGAGCCCTTGGGGCTGAGCCCCATCACTTCTCCTGCGAGTATCCGCAGGACAGGGCGAAGCCGAAGTGAGGTCCGAACGAAGTGAGAACGATAAAGCGATAAAGCGATAATGGGAAGGCGTACCAAAGATGAAAAGGCTATCAGCTAGTACGGCTTCGCCTCGGCGCTGCGCTGACCAGGCTCTCAGCAAATCCCTGCAGCTGACAGACTGATAGCAGGTATCATCTGGTTTGATCCTGCGGGTGCTCGCAGGACTGCGAATTGTTCTCCAGGGCGCCTTTGCCGAGATGATACCTGCGCTAAGGCGACTCAGTATTTGTGAAAACCGCTGTGAGAGCCTGAAAGACTGATAGGCTCAAGGGTTTCGCCCCTACTCGAATACTTGAATACTGGAATACTCGAATACCTGATCTACCTGGATCGCTGCGCCGTAGAATAGCGCATGGCCATCGACAAGCAACAGATCGCCGCGCAGCTGGCTGAGGCGGCCCAGCTGTTGGCCTTAGTGGGCGCCGATCCCTACCGGATCAGAGCCTTTGAACAGGCTGCCGCCGCCATCGAAGCCTATCAGGGCGATGTGTTGGCGCTGCTGCACCAGGATCGGCTGACCGACATCAAGGGGATCGGCAAGGGTCTGGCAGTGGAGCTTGCTACGCTCAAAACAGATGACCAGCTCGCGATTCTTGACCACTTACAGGCGCGTGTGCCCGAAGGCGTGCGCGACCTGTTTCGGGTGTCTGGCTTGGGCGTTAAAAAGATCGCTGCGCTGTGGCAGAGCGGGATTACAGACTTAACGGCGCTGCTGGCGGCCAGTGAGGACGGGCGGGTGGCGGCCATCAAGGGCTTCGGTGCCAAGAGTGCCGCCGCTCTCGGCCAGGCTGCGCGCTTTGCCCTAGCGGCGCAACAGCAGATGCGCTTAGATGTAGCGGAGGCAATAGCCGCGCAGTTGACGACCACACTAAAGGCAGCGCTGCCTGGGGCTCAGGTCGCTGTCGCCGGCAGCCTGCGCCGGGCCTGTCCGGTGGTTGATGATATCCGTCTGGTGGTGACGCGGGCGTCCCATACCGAGATCAGAGCGGCGCTAGCGGCAGCGGCCGATCTCGCGGCAGACGAGGCTCCAAGGATAGCCGGGCGTTTTCACGAGCGTCCGTTTGAGGCGATAGTGGTAGCCCCGGAAGCCTGCGGTGCGGCGCTGGCGTTGTGGACCGGCAACGCCGACTACCGGCAGGCGCTGGTGGAAAGAGCAGGTAGCCTGGGCTACACCCTCCGCGAAGGTGGCCTGTTTGAGGGCGACAGGCGCTTGGCAACCCCAAGCGAAGCTGAACTGCTAGGCTACCTCGATCTGCCGCTTACCCCTCCAGAACGGCGCGAAGCGGCACAGCCCGAGGTGATTGAAGGCCTCGTTACCCTGGCCGACATCCGCGGACTCGTTCACGTCCACACCGACTGGTCGGATGGGGCCGTGAGCCTCCGCGCCATGGTAGCGGCGGCCCAGGCACGCAGCTACCGCTACCTGGCAACCGCCGATCACTCGCGCTCCTCGGCCTACGCCAATGGCCTCAGCGTTGAGCGGGTTGTGGCTCAAGCCCAGGAGATTGAGGCTGTCCGGCAAGAGCTAGCCGATAGCAGCTTTGAGCTTCTGCACGGCATGGAGGTCGATATTCTCCCTGACGGCAGCCTCGACTACCCCGAGGAGGTCTTGGCGCAGCTCGACTATACGGTGGTAAGCGTCCACCAGAGCTTTCGGCTAAGCCGCCAACAACAGACTGAGCGGATAGTCCGGGCGGTGCAGCACCCGCAGGCCAAGATCCTCGGCCACGCTACCGGGCGCCTGCTGCTCCGCCGCCCCGGTTATGAGGTCGATCTGGAGGCGGTGATCGCGGCCTGTGCCGAAGCTGGGACAGTGCTCGAGCTTAACGCTAACCCGCACCGGCTCGATCTTGACTGGGAGTGGGTAGCAAGGGCCAAGGCCGCCGGCTGCCGCTTCGCCATCAACCCCGACGCCCACACCATTCAAGGCTGTGACGACGTGCGTTACGGCGTGCTGCAGGCGCGCAAAGCCGGGTTGCAGGCCACTGACGTAGTCAACACTGCGCCCAGCGCAGCAACGTTCTTGCAACAGCTCAAGCGCTAAAATAGTCCGTGGATTTTCCCCTCGGCATCGAGGTCGATGGCCTCGGCAGCAGGCACCTGGGGGAGCCCTGGCATGGTCATGATGTCGCCCAGGTAGACCACCACGAAGCCTGCACCGCTGCGCACCTTGACGTCGGTCACCGTCACGGCGAAGCCTTGGGGGCGGTTGCGCCGCTTGGGATCGTCGGATAGGCTCAGCGGTGTCTTAGCCATGATAACCGGCAGCGTTGCAGCGTGTTTGCCGGCCTGCTTGAGGGCGCGCTCGCCGACCTGGGTATAGGCCACCCCGGCGGCCCCGTAGAGGCGCGTGGCGATGCGGGCGATCTTCTCCTTGAGCGGGAGAGTCGGTTCGTAGAGCGGGGTGAGGCCGTGTGGGTCGTCGAGTGCGGCCAACACCGCGTGGGCCAGCTCGAGCCCTCCCTCACCCCCCTTGGCATAACAGTCTGCCAAGGCAAAGCGCAGACCCTGACTGGCGGCAAAGTCGGCGAGCCGTTGCAGTTCGGCATCTGTGTCGTCGGCGAAGCGGTTGAGCGCAATCACCGGGTTAAAGCCGTGGAGGGTAATGTTCTCCACGTGTTTGGCGAGATTGTCGAGGCCGCGCTCAACCGCGCCGGGATCGGCTTGCTGGTAGTCCTCGGCGCCACCGTGATAGCGGAGCGCCCGCACCGTCGCCACCAGCACTACCGCCTCGGGGGCGAACTCCGCCTGGCGCGCTACCACATTGAAGAACTTCTCCGCCCCCAGGTCCGAACCGAAGCCTGCTTCGGTCACCACGTAGTCGGCGTAGCCGAGCGCCATGCGCGTCGCCAACACCGAGTTAGCGCCGTGGGCGATGTTGGCAAACGGTCCCATATGCACGAACGCCGCTTGCCCTTCGATGGTCTGCACCAGGTTGGGTTTAAGGGCGTGGGCCAGCAGCGCGGCCATGGCCCCTGGGACTTTGAGGTCGCGGGCGTAGATCACCTTTTTGTCATAAGTTGTCCCGACACGCATAGCACCTAGCCGTACCTTTAGGTCCTCGATATCGCGCGCTAGCGCCATGATCGCCATCACCTCGCTCGCTGCGGTGATGTCAAAAGCACTTTCGCGTGGCACGCCGTGAGCAGGCCCACCCAAGCCCAGCACGACTGACCGCAGCGCCCGGTCGCTGCTATCCAGCACGCGCCTTACCTCGATGCGGCGCGGGTCGAGCCCTAGGGCATTCCCCTGCTGTAAGTGATTATCCACCACGGCGCAGAGCAGGTTGTTGGCTGCGGTAACGGCGTGAAAGTCGCCGGTGAAGTGCAGGTTGATCTCTTCCATCGGCACCACCTGCGCGTAGCCGCCGCCGGTGGCCCCACCCTTGATACCGAAGACCGGGCCGAGCGAGGGCTCCCGCAGCGCCACGGCCACCCGCTTGCCGAGCCTGCCGAGCGCCTGCGTCAGGCCGATGGAGATAGTGGTCTTCCCTTCGCCCGCTGGCGTCGGGGTGATGGCGGTGACTAGAATCAGCCGCCCTCGCTCTGCTGGCGGGGGGCCCTCGACCTTGGCGATAGTCGTGCCGTAGGGGTAGAGCCGCTCGAGCGGTATCCCGAGCCGCGTTGCTATCTGGGTGATCGGTTTGGGCTGGCTAGCCTGGGCGATAGTGCTATCGGTCATACATACAGTGTATACGGAGCCCTGGCTTGTAAGCGTGCCCTGGCCGATGACGCCCAACGATCACGGTCCACTACGCCAGCGCTACCTAGCCGCCCACAAGAGCCCGCGCGTAGTCAGCGTCCACACCTCAGGCAGCTCGAGCTCCTTGGCGACGTGGCCCAAGGAGCTGTAAAAGACGCGCCCCAGCCCCCACCGCCGCTTCCAGACCACGGGCATCACCACGCCGGCTATCCACGGCAGATACTTGCCATTAAAGGTTGTCGTAGCCAGCACTTCGTTAGCAGGATCGACGTGCAGATAATACTGCTCGGAGCGCAGCTGAAAATCGCGCAGTCCGGCGACTATCGGGTCGTCGGGCCGGGTGATATTGACCTCGTAGTCGATGATGTTCCCCGGATGGCCGACAAACTGCCCGCCGACCATGAACTGGTAATCGGTGCTCTGGCGAAAGGCGTCGGCCATGCCGCCGTGCCAACCCGCCAAGCCGCTACCCAGCTCGACCGCCGCCAGGAGGCCTTGCTCCTGCTCCCTAGTGATTTCTCCCATCGTCCAGACCGGCACGATCAAGTCAAAGCCCTGCAAGTAGGCCGCGTCCGCTAAGGGCTCGAGCCTATCGACCCTGGTGACTTCAAATCCCTCGCCTTGCAGGTACTCATGTACACGCTGGCTGGACTGAGCGGGCTCGTGCCCGGCCCAGCCGCCGTAAAAGATAAAGGCTCGTTTCATCTTGACTCCTTTAACAGTTCGCTTAGCCGCCAAGGATCGGTTTCTGGCCAAGGCTCCTTAGCTTACCTCCGCCCAGCCCTACGGTTGCCGCAAAGTCTTCGGCTCAATAATTATAAAGTTGGACTTGACATATAATGATTAATGGTTTATATTCTTGACGAGAAGGAGGTTGTCATGTTGAACCTGACCCTGACCACCTTAGCGCTGAACGAGGCGCACGCGAAGATGGCCCGTTACCAGCAGGATGCTGCTATCTACCGCGCCATGCCGCGCCGCTCGCTCCGCAGCCGCGCCGCCGAAGCGCTCAGACAGCTAGCTGACCGGCTCGAGCCTCACCTCGTACCTCACCTTCAGCCGCTCAATGCCGAATCCTAAGCCGTCATGAGCCAGCTTATCGAGGTGCGCGATATCGCCAAGAGCTACCGCCAGCGTCAGGGTAGCCAAACCGTCAAGGCGCTAGGCGGGGTCTCATTTAGCGTGCAACGCGGCGAGGTGCTGGGGTTGCTCGGCCCCAACGGCGCCGGCAAGACCACCACCATTAAGACCATCTGCGGGCTCATTGTGCCGGACTCCGGGACGGTGACAATTGACGGCTTTGATGTCCAGCGCGAGCGCTTAAAGGCGCTACGCTCGATCAGTGCGGTGCTGGAAGGCAACCGCAACCTCTACTGGCGGCTTACCGTCAGGGAGAATCTCGAGTACTTCGCGGGCAACCGGGGCGCCTCGCGTCGGCAGGTGCGGGCGCAGATCGA
>JGI24110J20144_1000132_pt1 | contig 16282 bp, 12 predicted proteins | sample SubbioR11Jul_8A2_FD_20144 | JGI IMG/M metagenome (IMG submission 20144)
TGGTAGATGGGCAGCAGCGCGGCCTTGCGCAGCCGCGCCTGCTCGATGCGGTCGTACAGGCTGCCGGCCGAGTAGGGGCGCACGATGTAGCTGTCCACCGAAGACTCGGCGGCTTCGCTCACTTTGAGGTAAGTGGCCTCGTCGGTGAGCAAAATGAACACCGTGGCGTAGGGCAGCAGTCCACTGCGGCGCAAATCGTCGAGCAGCTCTTGACCGCTGCCCCCGCCCTTGGGGAACTGGTCGCCGCACACCACCACGTCGAAGGGGGTACGCTCCAGTTCGCGCCGCGCCTCGCTGATGCGGCTGGTTTGGCTCACCGACTGCAAGCCCATGCCGCGCAACTGGCCGGCCAGCGTCATGCGCGTGCTCGGGTTGCCATCGACGACCAGGGCCGCAGACTGATGCAGTGCGCGCGGACGGTTGGGCGCAGAAGCGGACAAGGGCGGTGCAAGGGGCCGGTTCATGAAAGGGCGGGGCGGGTGGTTGAATGCGACTTTAACCGAGTTGGACGTGCACCGATTTGGGGCGGCAAAGCTGTGAAATAGCAGGCACGCTTATTGCTTATTTGTCGATGGCTGGTGCGCAAGCGTTTGCATCATGGTGTGCACCGTCTTTCCCATGGCGGCGTGTCAATTTCATGAAAGTTCCCGGAAGTTGCTGCTAAGATTGACGTCTTGGATGTTTTGATGGGCGGCTTGCCCGGCGTTCACCCTATTAGGAGCCTTACTTGAAAAAGATCTTTGCCATTGCCGCCTTGGCGGCCAGCTTGGGCTTTGCAGCCCAAGCCCAGACCCCGGCACCGGCTGCCGCTGCCGCCGCCACCGCCAACCCAGTGCGCTTGGGTGTGCTGCTGGGCTTTACCGGCCCGATCGAATCGCTCACCCCGGCCATGGCCGCCAGCGCCGAGTTGGCGATCCGCGAAGTCAACGCCAGCGGCCTGTTCCTGCGCGGCACGCGCGTGGAAGCGGTGCGCGCCGACTCGACCTGCGTCGATGCCGCCGCCGCCACCGCCGCCGCGCAGCGCCTGATCACGGCCGAGCGCGTGAACGCCATCGTCGGTGCCGACTGCTCGGGTGCCACCACGGCCGTGCTGCAAAACGTGGCCGTGCCGCGGGGCGTGCTGATGGTCTCGCCGTCCTCCACCTCGCCGGCCCTCACGGGTGTGCGCGACAACGACTTCTTCTTCCGCACCGCACCGTCGGATGCGCGCCAAGGCGAAGTGATCGCCGAGCTGCTGCGCGAGCGCGGCATCACGCGCGCCGCCATGACCTTCACCAACAACGACTACGGCCGCGGTTTGTCGAGCAGCATCCGCAGCAACTTCGAACGCTTGGGCGGGCGCATCACCATTTCGGCCGCGCACGAAGACGGCAAGGGCGACTACACCGCCGAAGTGGCGGCGTTGGCCGCTGCCGGGGGTGAAATCCTGATCGTGGCTGGCTACGTGGACCAGGGCGGGCGCGGCATCATCCGCTCGGCGCTCGACAGCGGCGCCTTCAACCGCTTCTTCCTGCCCGACGGCATGATCGGCGACAGCCTGCCACCGGCCATCGGCGCGGGCCTGAACGGCTCCTTCGGCACCAAGCCCGGCTCCGAAAGCCCCGGCGGTACCCGCTTCGAGGAACTGGCGCGCGCGGCCAACATCCGCATCGGCCCCTTCACGCACCAGTCCTACGACGCTGCTGCACTGATCCTGCTGGCGATGCAGTCGGCCAACTCGACCGACAGCGCACGGGTGCGCGAGCACATGATGGCGGTGGCCAACGGCCCCGGCGAGACCATCAACGCCGGTGATCTGGCGCGCGGGCTGCGCATTCTGGCGGCCGGCGGGCGCATCAACTACGAAGGGGCCTCGGCCGTGCGCCTGATCCCCCCCGGCGAATCGGCCGGTGGCTTCAGGCTCATCGATGTGCGCAACGGCCGCATGGAAACCACGGGCTTTCGCTGATAGTTAATCCGCAGCCAGCCGCCCTTGCAAAGGGGCGCTGGCGCCCTTTTAATCCACGCCCAACAAAACGGTCCGCCCAATCGGTGCGGGCCGTTTGTTTTGTAGCCATGATCGAAGTCCAAAACCTACGGATGCAGTTTGGTGGCATCCGCGCCGTCGATGACGTGTCGCTGACCATCGAGGCCGGGCGCATCACCGGCCTGATCGGCCCCAACGGCGCCGGCAAGACCACGCTGTTCAACGTCATCGCCGGGCATTACCAGCCCACGGCGGGGCGCGTGCTGCTCGACGGCGCCGACATCACCGGGCTGGCGCCGCACCAGTTGTTTGCCAAGGGCTTGCTGCGCACGTTCCAGATCGCGCACGAGTTTGCCACCCTGACGGTGCGCGAAAACCTGATGATGGTGCCGCCGCGCCAGAGCGGCGAGACGCTGCTGGGCACCTGGTTGCGCCCGGGCCAGGTGCGCGCCGAAGAAGAAGCGGTGCGCGCCAAGGCCGACGATGTGATCCGCTTTTTGCAGATCGAAGCCGTGGCCGACGAACTGGCCGGCAACCTCTCGGGCGGGCAAAAAAAGCTGCTCGAGCTCGGCCGCACCATGATGACCGAGGCCAAGATCGTGTTTCTGGACGAAGTCGGGGCCGGCGTCAACCGCACCCTGCTCAACACCTTGGGCGACGCGATTTTGCGCCTGAACCGCGAGCGCGGTTACACCTTTTGCATGATCGAGCACGACATGGACTTCATCGGCCGCCTGTGCGACCCGGTGATCGTGATGGCCGAAGGCCGGGTGCTGGCCCGAGGCAGCGCCGCCGAAGTGATCGCCAACGAGCACGTCATCGAAGCCTACTTGGGCCGCGGCCTGAAAAACAAAGCGGGGGCTGCGTCATGAGCTTTCTGATCGCAGCACACATGACCGGCGGCTACGGCGGCAGCGACATCCTGCACGACTGCACCATTGCCGTCGAGCAAGGCCAGATCGCGGTCATCGTCGGGCCCAACGGCGCCGGCAAATCGACCGCCATGAAAGCCATCTTCGGACTGCTCAACCTGCGCCACGGCCAGGTGCGGTTTAACGGCGAGGACATCGGCGCTTTGAGCCCACAGCAGCGCGTGCTCAAGGGCATGGGCTTCGTGCCGCAGACGCACAACGTGTTTACCTCGATGAGCGTCGAAGAAAACCTCGAGATGGGCGCTTTCATCCGGCGCGACGACATTCGGCACTCGCTCGAGCAGGTCTATGCGCTGTTTCCGGTGCTCAAGGAAAAGCGCCGCCAGCCTGCGGGCCAGCTCTCGGGCGGTCAGCGCCAGCAGGTGGCGGTGGCGCGCGCCCTGATGACGCAACCCCAGTTGCTGATGCTCGACGAGCCCACCGCCGGCGTCTCGCCGATCGTGATGGACGAGTTGTTCGACCGCATCATCGAAATCGCGCGCACCGGCATCGCCATTTTGATGGTCGAGCAAAACGCCCGCCAGGCACTGAACATTGCCGACAAAGGCTATGTGCTGGTGCAGGGCAGCAACCGTTTCACCGACACTGGCGCGGCCCTGATGGCCAACCCCGAAGTCCGTCGCTCTTTCCTCGGAGGCTGAGCAGCCATGGAAGATATTTTCAACGCCTTGGCGATGTTCACCAACTTCGTGCTGCTGCCCGCAGCCGCCTACGGCAGCCAGCTCGCGCTGGGTGCGCTGGGCGTGACGCTGGTGTATGGCATTTTGCGTTTTTCCAACTTCGCCCACGGCGACACCATGGCTTTTGGCACCATGATCGCCATTTTGTTCACCTGGTGGCTGCAATCGCAGGGCGTGAGCCTGGGCTTTTTGCCCACGGCGCTGCTGGCCATACCGGTGGCGGTGCTGGTCACCATAGGCTTTGTGCTGCTCTCGGATCGATGGGTCTATCGCTACCACCGGGTCAAAAAAGCGCCGGCGGTGGTGTTTTTGATCTGCTCCGTGGGGGTGATGTTCCTGCTCAACGGCATCGTGCGCTTCGTCATCGGGCCGGGCGAGCAGCATTTTGGCGACGGCGAGCGCTTCATCTTCACCGTGGCCCAGTTTCGCGACTTCACCGGGCTGGAGCAGGGCATCGCCTTGCGCACCAGCCAGGCGCTGACACTGGTCTCGGCGGCCGTGATCGTGCTGGCGCTGTTTTGGTTTCTGGAGCGCAGCCGCACCGGCAAGTCGATGCGCGCCTACTCCGACAACGAAAACCTGGCGCTGCTCTCGGGCATCAACCCGGAGCGGGTGGTGCTCATCACCTGGGTTCTGGCCGCTGCGCTGGCCACCGTGGCCGGGGTGCTGTACGGGCTCGACAAGGGCTTTAGGCCCTTCACCTACTTCCAGTTGCTGTTGCCGATCTTTGCCGCCGCCATCGTCGGCGGGCTGGGCAGCCCGCTGGGGGCGATTGCGGGCGGCTTCATCGTCGCTTTCTCCGAGGTGCTGCTCACCTACGCCTGGCGGCGCGTGTTCATGTACCTCGGCCCCGAGGGCTGGGAGCCCGAGGGCCTGATGCAACTGCTCTCAACCGACTACAAGTTTGCGGTTTCGTTCGTCATTTTGGTGCTGGTGTTGCTGATCCGGCCAACTGGCCTGTTCGGAGGTAAATCGGTATGAATGCCTGGATCAATCACAAGGCCAATGCGCCGTTCTTGTTTGGCCTGATGGGGCTGGCGCTGGTGCTGGTGGGCGTGCTGCAAAGCTGGTCGCTGGCGCTGACCATCATGATCTACTGCGTCATCGCCGCCATCATGGCGCTGGGGTTGAATGTGCAGTGGGGCTACGCCGGGCTGTTCAACGTCGGTCTCATGGGTTTTGCTGCGCTCGGGGGCATCGCCGCCGTGCTGGTTTCCATGCCGCCCACCCCCGAGGCTTGGGAGGCCGGCGGCTCGGGCATCATCACCTCGGTGCTGCTCTCGCTGGCCACGCTGCTGGTGGCACTGCTGGTCTATAAGCGCATGCAGCGCGGGCGCGCGCGCATGTGGGCCATGGCGGTGATTTTGCTGGGCGGCTACTTTATTACCCGCCACTACTTCGACCCGGCGGTGGAGCTGATCGAGGCCGTGAACCCGGCCGCCACCGGCTACCTCGGCGGGCTCGGGCTGCCCATCATGCTCTCGTGGGTGGTGGGCGGCCTGTTTGCTGCCGGGGCGGCCTGGATGATCGGCAAGATCACGCTCGGCCTGCGCTCCGACTACCTGGCCATTGCCACACTGGGCATTGCCGAGATCATCCTGTCGCTGCTGCGCTTCGAAGAGTGGCTCACGCGCGGCGTGAACAACGTCAACGGCCTGCCGCGCCCGCTGCCGCAAGAGATCGACCTGCAGCAAACCGCCTGGCTGCAAGAGTGGGCGCTGCGCCTGAGCATCGAGGTGCCGGACTTGGCCTCGTACATCGTCAAGCTGGGCTATCTGGGGCTGGCGCTGGGGGTGCTGCTGCTGCTGTTTTGGCTGGCGCAGACGGCCATCCACTCGCCCTGGGGCCGCATGATGCGCGCCATCCGCGACAACGAAACCGCCGCCGAAGCCATGGGCAAAGACGTCACCGGCCGCCACCTGCAGGTGTTCGTGCTCGGTTCGGCCATTGTGGGCGTGGCCGGTGCCATGCTGGTGACCATCGACGGCCAGTTCACCCCCAACGCCTACAACCCGCTGCGTTTTACCTTTTTGATCTGGGTCATGGTGATCGTGGGCGGATCAGGCAACAACATGGGCGCGATTCTGGGCGGCTTCCTGATCTGGTTCTTCTGGGTGCAGGCCGAGCCGATCGGGCTCTGGTTCATGGGCATCATCACCGGAACCCTGCCGGCCGAGAGCTGGCTGCGCGCACACCTGCTCGAAGGCGCGGCGCACATCCGGCTCATGGTGATGGGCATGATTTTGCTGCTGGTGCTGCGTTTCAGGCCGCACGGGCTGATACCGGAGCGCAGCGAGCGGCCGCATTCGCTGCGGCGCTAGCCCTTAGCCCTTAGCCCCTACGCGGCCAGCAGCAGTTGCGCCACGCCCGCCGGGTCTTGCACGCTATGTGTCCGAACCTGCCACACCGCTTGCACCAGCGCCGGCTGCAGCACCTCGGTGGGCGCGCCGTGGCCTTGCAGGCGGCCGTCTTGCAGCACCCAGCAGCAGTCGGCGTAGCGCAGCGCGAGGTTGAGGTCGTGCAGCACCAGCAGCACGCCGGCGCTGCGGCTGCGGCTCCAGTGGCGCAAGGTGGCCAAGGTGGCGTGCTGGTGCTGCAAATCGAGCGCGGCGGTGGGTTCGTCGAGCAGCAACCAGTTGCTGCGCCCGCTTGGGCAGGGGTGCCAGACTTGGGCCAGCGTGCGCGCCAGTTGCACCCGGGCGCGCTCGCCGCCGCTGAGCGCCCGGATGCTGCGCTGCGCCAGGTGCGCCACCGCGCAGTGTTGCAGCGCAGCGCGCACGATCTCGGCCTCGTCCGGCGCGGGCTGCAGGCGGTGCGGGTAGCGCCCGAGTTCGACTACCTCTTGCGCGGTGAAGTCAAAGGCCGGCACCAGCTCTTGCGGCAAGTAGGCGCGGCGGCGCGCCAGCGCGGCGGCATGGCGGCTGTCGATGGGTACGCCGTCGAGCCAGACCGCGCCCGTTTGCGGCTGGCGCAAGCCGCCGAGCACGTTGAGCAGGGTCGATTTGCCGGCCCCGTTGGGGCCCAGAATCACCCCCACCTGGCCCGGTGCCAGGTGCAGGTCGATGCCATCGAGCAGGGTGCGGCCTTGCTGGTGCACACCGATGGCGCGGGCCTGCAGCCCCGGTTGCGGCGGTTGCGGCTCCGGTGCCAAGGCGCGGGACCATGCCGCAGCGGGTAAACGGGCGTTCATGGCGTCTCGGCTTTCAGAGTGTGCGGGCATGGGCGCTGCGCAGCAGCAACAAAAAGAACGGCACCCCGACCAAGGCGGTGATGATGCCCAGCGGCAGTTCGGCCGGGGCGATCACGGTGCGCGCCCAGGCGTCAGCCAGCAGAACCAAGGTGGCCCCGAGCAGCGCCGAACCCGGCAGCACCCAGCGGTGATCGGGCCCGGCCAGCAGGCGCACGATGTGCGGTGCCACCAAGCCGATGAAGCCGATGATGCCGGTGGTGGCGGTGATGGCCCCCACCACCAGCGCCGTGAGCAGCACGCACAGCAGCTTGAGGCGTTCCACCGGCACCCCGAGCATGGTGGCCTGCGCCTCGCCCAGCGCCAGCGCGTTGAGCGGCCGCGCCAGCCGCAGCGCCAGCAGCGCGCTCAGCAGCGCGATCAAGGCCACCACCCACACCGCCTCCCAGCGCGCCCCGCCCAGGCTGCCCAGCATCCAGAACTGCAGGTTGCGCAACTGCTCGTCGGTGGCCAGATAGCTCAGCAAGCCGATGCCGGCTCCGGCCAGCGCGTTGATGGCAATGCCCGCCAGCAGCATGATGCCCACGCGCGTGCCGCCCTCGCCGAGGGCGAGCGCGTAGATCAGCGCCGTCACCACCGCGCCGCCCAAGAAAGCCATCAGCATCAGCGGCCAAGTGCCCAGCGCCAGCGGCACCTCGGGCCACCACAGACTGCCCAGTACGATCGCAAAGGCGGCCGCCAGCGCCGCGCCGCTGCTCACGCCGATCAGCCCCGGATCCGCCAGCGGGTTGCGAAACAGGCCCTGCATCAGCGCCCCGGCCAGCCCGAGCCCGGCCCCGGCGGCCACGGCCAGCACCAGCCGCGGCAGGCGGATATTGAAAAACACCAGTTCGGCGGCGCTGCGCTCGGCGCTCGGCCACAACGCCGACGCCAGCACGGCGGGCAGTTCGCGCAGCGGCAGTCCAAAGGCCCCTTGGCCGCTGGCCCACACCAGGCTCAGCAGCATGGCCAGCGCGAGCGCGCCCAGCACGGCGGGGCCGCTGGGGCGCTGGCTAAGCCAGGCCGCGCCGCTGCGTTTGAGGGCCAGCGTGTTCATACGCGCAGCAAGCCTTGATGCAGTTGTTCCAGCACCTGCGGCAGCCGGGGCCCAAAGCCCAGCAACGCCAGCGCGTCTTGGTGCAGCAGCACCGCGCCACTGTGGCGGCGCCGCCACGCGGGGGTGAGGCTCAATTCCGGGCGCCGCCAGAAGGCGGATTCACCCCCCACGGCTTGCAGGCTCTGGGTGGTGGTGACGATGGCGTCCGGGGCGGCGGCGGCCATCGATTCGGCCGTCATGGGCCTGAAACCGTTGAAACCGCTGATCACGTTGTCGGCCCCGGCCAGCGTGAGCATGGCGTGGGCGGCGGTTTGCCGACCGGCGACCAGCGGGCTGCCGCCATGCGCCATGATGAACAGCACCCGCGGCCGCGCCCCAGTGTGTGCCTGGATGCGCGCGCGCACCGTGACCCAGCGTTGCTCGAGCTGGCGCTGCAACTCCAGCGCTGCCGCTTCGCGCCCGGTGGCACGGCCTGCTGCCTGCACCGTGCGGCGCACGTCGTCCCACTCGTGGCGGCGCTCGATCAGCTCGACGCGCACGCCGGCCGAGCGCATTTGCGTCAGCACCAGTGGCGGGCCAGAGCCGGCCAGCGCCAGCACCACATCGGGGCGCAGCGCCAGCAGCCCTTCGGCCGAGAGCTGGCGCATATAGCCGACTTTGGGCGTTTGCTGCGCTGCGGCCGGGTACAGGCTGGTGGTGTCGGTGCCCACCAGTTGCGCCTCGGCACCCAGCGCAAACACCGCCTCGGTCAGGCTGCCGCCCACGGTGATCAGGCGCGCAGGCCGCGTGCCGGGGTTGGCCAACGCAGAGCGGGGCCAGCCAGCGAGCAGCGCCGCCGCCCCGACTCCGCCGGCCAGCCAGCCGCGCCGCCCCAAATGGGCGGGTGCGGCAATGGCCTTGGCTGTCATATCGGCGGCACCCGGCCTTGCGAAACCACTGAGGCAGCCCTCGGGGGGCAGCGAGCGCAGCGAGCGTGGAGCGGCTTTCATCCTGGCAATCCCTCCTCCACCCCCGTCAGGTGCTCCAGCAGATGGCGCCACTCGAGCAGCTCGGGCTGGCCCGGTTTGCGTGCGCCAAAAAACAGCGCCATCAGATCGCCTTGCTGGTCAAACACTTCGAGCGAGCTGATGGTGCCGTCGCTGCTGGGCTTTTCCACCACCCAGGCGGCGCCGATGTGGTCTTCGCGCAGGTGCAGGTTGAAGCCGGGGTCGAGCACGTTGAGCCAGACTTGGCCGCGCAGCTCCAGCGGCTCGACGCGCTTGATGGGTCCGCTGTGGATCTGGATGCAGCCGCTGCTGCCCACGAAAGCCATGATCGGGGTGTCGTCAAAGGCGGCCTCTATCAGCATCTGGCGCACCGAGCCGTGGTTGACGCGGCGCGTAAAGCGGCCCTCGACCAGGCGCAAGCCGTGTTGGCGCTCGAGGCCAAACTCGCGCAGCAGCGGGAAAAACTGGTGCACGTCGCTCATATCGGCCCAGGCCTGGGCAAAGGCGGCGGCGTCAACGACAGGCTCGGCGCTCTTGGGCTCCAGCGCAGCGGGCGGCTCGAACACCGGGGCTGCGGCCTGCGCATCCTGCCACTGCGCCAGCACCGCTTGCCAGGCGGCGTGGTCGCTGCTGTCGCGCAGGAAAATCTTGTGCACCGCCACCCCGTACCGGTCGAAAAATTGCAGGCTGGAGCTGGCCGGCTTGTCTGCGTCGGCGCTGCGCTCGGTCACGGCCAGGCCGGCGTGCCATTGCTTGAAGAACAGGCGCAGGTCGATCTCTTTGCCCAGCGCCAGCCCGACCTCGTTGTGGGCCGAAAGCTTTTCATAAACGCCGGTTTTTTCGTGCACCACGCTGAGGTTGCGCGTCAGCGCCAGCAGCGGGCCGCAGGGTTGCAGCGCTTTGAGCAGCGCCAGCCAGTCGGGGCGCAGCGCCACGGTGCGCGTGGGCTGCTCGTGGCGTCCGAGGTGCGCCGCCAGCGCGGCCCCCTCGCTTAGGCCGATGTGCTCGGCGGCGTCGCGCGCGCGCAGGCCCTGGGCGCGGGCGGCTTGGTAGGCTTGGCGTATGTTTTCAGCTTGCATCATGGTGTGGCTCCGGTTAAAAATTGCTGACCAGCGACAGCGAAAGGCTTCGCCCCGGCGAGGTGAAGGCATCGAGCACCGCCGAATTACCGGGCAAGCCCTGCACATTGCCCCACTGCCAGTATTTGCGGTCGGTGAGGTTGTTGAGCGCGGCGCTCAGGCGCGTGTTGTGCGTGATTTGCCAACTGCCATTCAGGTCCAGCGTGGTCCAACTGGGCGTGGCAAACTGCACAGCGGCGCCGGTGAGGGTGTTGTGGATGTCAGCGCGCTCTTTGGCGGCGGTGTGCGTCAGGCGCGCGCCCAGCGTCCACTGTTGCAGCCGGTGCTCCAGCCCCAGCACCAGCCGCTCGGGGTTGACCGAGTTCAGTGGCTGGTTCAGCGCCGTATCGCGCCCTTCGGTCTGGCCGTAACTGGCGCGCAGCGTGGTGGCCGGGCTCAGGGCCCAGCGCCCATCGAGTTCGAAGCCGTTCAGGCGCACCCGGCCCCGGTTGACTGACTGGAAGGTGAGCGGGTCGGCCACGGTTCCTCTGCCACCCACAGCCACCTGGTCTTCGATGAAGTCGCGGTAGCGCCCCGTGAAGGTGGTGGCCAGCCACTGCAGCGCGCCGTGCTGGCCGCGCGCACCGAGTTCAAAGGTGCGGCTGCGCTCCGGGCGCAGGTTCGGGTTGGGGATGGTGCGGTAGGGGGCCGTCCCGACCAGGTTTTCAAAGAAGTTGTTGAGTTGCAGAGGACTTGGAGCACGGAACCCAGCCGCCACATTGCTGAAAATTTGCCAATTCGGTTGCGGCCTGAAGATGATTCCCAGTTTGGGCGAGAGCGCATCGCCCGAGAGGTCGGCCAGTGCGCGCCGGAACAGGGGGCCTTCTTGGGCGTCGATGTCGAAGCGGTCGTAGCGCAGCGCTGGAATGATGCTCCAGCGCTCACTGATGAACTCGCTTTGCACAAACAGCGCCGTGGTGGTCTCGCGTGTGGTGGGAAAGCGCTGCAGGGGGAAGGTGTCGCCAGCCGGCGGGGCCACGCCGGTGGTGAGGTTTTCCATCTCGGTGCGCGTGAACTCGGTGCCGTAGACCAGTTTCTGGGCCCAGCCGTTACCGAGATCGCGGCTGCGCTCGGCTTGCAGCGCCAGTTGCCAGATGTCTTCCCAGTAGGTCACATCGCGCACGCGAAAGGTGGCCGGGTTGGCGCCAGTAGGGGTGCGTTGTTCAGTGGCCACTTCGCGTTTCTCGGCCTGCTGCACCCCCACACTGGCGCGCAACTGGTCGGCCCAAGCCGATTGCAGCGGGAACAGACCGTCCCAGCTCAGGCGGGTGCGGCTGGAATCCATCTCGCCTTGCAAGTCGCGCGTGGCACCGGGGGCAGCCGGGTTCACCCCGCGCGCGCTCAGGGCTTCGACGTGGGTGGATTTGTCTATGTGCTCGGCCGTGAAGGTGTGGCGCTGCCCGCCGCCGGGCGTGAACACCAGCTTGCCCAACAGCGAATGGTTGCGGTCGCGCTGCGGGTTGGGGGCGGTGCGGTTGCTGTTGGCGGCCTCGTTCGTGCCCTGGTTGTCGAGCGCGCCGGCGCGCCCGGTTTGCACACTGCCCAGCCACTGCCACTGCGGGCTGGCCACTCCGGCCAGCGTCAAGCCTACGCCTTGGCTATCGTCTTCGGTGTCGGCGCGCAGGCTCAGGCGGCCGCCGAAAGACTGGCCGGCTTGCAGCAGTTGCTCGGGTTGCAGTGTGAACATCGCCACCATGCCGCCCAACCCGTCCGAGCCGTACAGCGCCGAGGTGGCGCCGCGCACCACTTCCACACGCGAAATCAGCCCCAGGTCGTAGTAGTCGCGGCCAAAGGCGGCCGAGCCCAACACGCCCGCCACCAGTTCGCGTGGCATGCGCATGCCATCGACGGTGAGCAGCACCCGGTTGCCATCCAGACCGCGGATGTTGAAGCCAGCGTTGCCGTCGCGGCCGGTGGCGCCCAGCACGGCGCCAAAACGCTGCGGGGCCCGGCGTACCTCCACGTTGGGCAGGTCGCGCACCAGTTCGCGGATGTCTTGCGCTTGTGTGGCGTCCAGCGCCGCGCCTTCGATCACGTCGATGCGCTGCGGCACATCGCCCAATTCGCGCTCGGCGCGCGCGCCGGTGACCACCACCGCATCCAAGGCCGTGGCAGTGCTGGATGCAGGGCTGCCGGCGGCCGGTGCAGCGCCTGTTTGGGCTTGTGCCCATAGCGGGGCGCTGGCGAGCAAACACGCCAGCGCCACCGGCTGCAGCATCAAAGATGAGGGGGTGGCCGGGCAGGGAGGGGAGGGGTTTCGTCGGGCTTGGCGTTTCACGAGGCGGTTCCAGTAGGGGTGCAATAAACTGGCTGGCTCGTGATGCCGCAAAACGGGTGCTCACTGGCTGGCTGGGGGGTTGACTTGGGTGCTTGGCTGCGGGTGGTTGGTGCGGGTGGTTGGGGTGCTGCGCTGGCGCAGCCTAGGGCGGTGTTACTTGGTCAAAATCAGCTTGTTTTGTGCCGTCAGGCGCAGGCGGTAAAGCTGTCCGGCGTGTTCGATCAGCAACTCGCGCGCGCCAGCGCTCAGTTGCGCAAAGGGCAGGCGGCGCACGGGTGCAGACTCGGGGCGCAGCGCCGCAGGGTGTGCAGGAGAAGGGCAGGGAGCAGAGTGCATGGCTTGATTATAAGCACAAATACGAACGATTCGCAAGTACGTTTGACGCAAATCAAACACAAGGAAGCCTTATGGTTCCAAGCCGGCACACCGCCAGCACTCGGTGGCCCTCGGTGGGTTCTCGGTCAGCCCTTGGCGGGGCCTTGTCATGGGGCGCGCTGCGCAGGGCCAAGATGGCCGCGCAGCAGCCCGCTCAGACCACTTGCCCGAGCTGGAAGATCGGCAGGTACATGGCGACCACGATGCCGCCGATGATCACCCCCAGCACCACGATGATGATGGGCTCCATCAGGCTCGACAGGCCGGCCACCATGTCATCGACTTCCTGCTCGTAAAAGTCGGCCGCTTTGCCCAGCATGTGGTCGAGCGAGCCCGATTCTTCGCCAATAGAGGTCATCTGCAACACCATGGAGGGGAAGATGCGGGCGTTGTTCATGGCCATGGTCAGGCTGGTGCCGGTGGAGACTTCGCGCTGGATCTGCGCGGTGGCGTCGGCGTACAGGCTGTTGCCCGAGGCCCCGCCGACCGAGTCCAGCGCCTCCACCAGCGGCACCCCGGCGGCGAACATGGTAGACAGGGTGCGGGTCCAGCGCGCCACGGTGGATTTTTCTACCAGCGTGCCAAAAATCGGCATTTTTAGCAGCGCCCGGTCCATCACGCGCTGCACTTTCACGTTGCGCTTCCAGGCCTGCATGAAAAAATAAAAACCACCCCCCAGCGCACCAAAAACAATCCACCAGTAAGCGACGAAAAACTCGCTGATGGCGATCACCAGCAGGGTCGGGGCGGGCAGGTCGGCGCCAAAGGATGAGAACACCTCTTTGAAGGCCGGGATGACGAAGATCATGATCACCACCACCACCACGAAGGCGACCACGATCACCGCCGCCGGGTACATCAGGGCCGATTTCACCTTGCTCTTGATGGCCTCGGTTTTTTCCATGTAGGAGGCCAGCCGGTCCAGCAAGTCATCTAGGATGCCGGCCGCTTCACCCGCTTCCACCAGGTTGCAGTAAAGCGCATTGAAGTACAAGGGGTGCTTGCGAAAGGCGGCGCTGAGCGAGGTGCCGGTTTCCACGTCGGTGCGCACCTGGTTGAGCAGCTTGTTGACGCTCGGGTTCGGGTTGCCGCGCCCGACGATGTCGAAGGATTGCAGCAGCGGCACCCCAGCCTTCATCATGGTGGCCAGTTGGCGCGTAAAAATGGCGATGTCTTTGGGCTTGATGCGCTTGGCCGAGGCGGTGCGGCGTTTTTTGAGCTTTTGCACCAACACGCCTTGGCGCCGCAGCGTGGCCTGCACCTGGTTTTCGCCGGCGGCGCGCACCTCACCGCGCACGGGCTTGCCGTTGCGGTCCTTGCCCTCCCACTCGAATACAAATTCTTTGATGTCCTTGGTGGTCGCCGTGGCCATGATTGCCTCTTGAAGTCTGGTGCAGGTAAAGGCCTGCATTCAATCGTTGGTGCAGCCCAATACTTCCTCTAGGGAAGTGAGGCCCAGTTTAACCTTGAGCAGCCCCGATTCGCGCAAAGTGCGAATGCCTTCGGTGCGCGCTTGGGCAAGAATTTCGAGCGCGCTGCCGCCGCGCAGGATGATCTGCTGCATGGCCTCGCTGATCGGCATCACCTGGTAAATGCCCACCCGTCCCTTGTAGCCATTGTGGCAGGCCGGGCAACCCACGGGGCGGTAGGGTTTCCAGCTGCCGTCGAGCTCTTCGGGCTTGAATCCGGCTTCCAGCAAGGCCAGATCGGGCAAGTCTTCGTGCGGCTGCTTGCATTGCTTGCACAGGCGCCGCGCCAGCCGCTGCGCTGTCACCAGGTTCACGCTGGAGGCGATGTTAAAAGGCAGCACCCCCATATTGATCAGGCGCGTGAGGGTGCCGGGGGCGTCGTTGGTGTGCAGGGTCGAGAGCACCAAGTGGCCGGTCTGTGCGGCTTTGATGGCGATGTCGGCGGTTTCTAGGTCGCGGATTTCGCCCACCATGATGATGTCGGGGTCTTGACGCAAAAACGACTTGAGCGCCGCCGCAAAGGTGAGGCCCGCCTTTTCGTTGACGTTGACCTGATTCACCCCGGGCAGGTTGATTTCCGAGGGGTCTTCGGCGGTCGAGATGTTGACGCCGGGCTGATTCAGGATGTTGAGGCAGGTGTAGAGCGACACCGTTTTGCCCGAACCGGTGGGGCCGGTCACCAGCACCATGCCATAGGGGCGGCTGATGGCCTCCAGCAGCAGGGCTTTTTCGTCGGCTTCATAGCCCAGCGCGTCGATGCCCATTTGGGCGCTGCTCGGGTCCAGAATACGGATCACGATTTTTTCACCGAATAGCGTGGGCAGGGTGCTGACGCGAAAATCGATCGACTTATCGGGTCCGACCTTGAGTTTCATGCGCCCGTCTTGCGGCACACGTTTTTCGGCGATATCGAGTTTCGAGATAACTTTGATGCGTGAAGCCAGCTTTTCTTTCAGGGCCACCGGCGGAGAGGCGATTTCGCGCAGCTCGCCGTCGATGCGAAAGCGCACCCGGTAAAAGTGCTCATAGGGCTCAAAATGCAGGTCGGAGGCCCGCATGGTGTAGGCGTCGAGCAGCATTTTGTGCAAAAAGCGCACCACGGGCGCGTCTTCGACCTCGGCCGAGACTTTCTCGCTGCTCTCGGCCGCTGCCAATTCAATGGAGCCGTCCTCGAACTCGAAGTCGCCGCTCACGATGTGTTCGATCGCTTCGCTGGCGCTGGCGCTGGTGCTGTCGATCAATTTGCCCAGTTTGTCGAGTTCGGCGATCACCCAGTCCACCGAAAGCTGGGTGGTGAACTTGATTTTTTCGGCCACTTCGGTGTGGGTGGGGTCGGCCGTGGCCACTGAGATGCGGTTGCCACGGCGGCTCAACACCACGATGCGGTATTGCTTGGCAAACTTGGGGTCGAGCACGCCTTTGGGCAAACGCTGTACATCGATGGCGTCGAGGTCGATCAGCGGCGCGGCAAAGGTGCGCGACATGGTGTGTGCCAATTCGCTGGCGCTCAAGGCGCCGCTGCCCACCAGTTCGGCAATAAAGCTGCTTTTGTGGGCCTGGGCCTTGGCGTACAGTCCCTCGGCGCTTTGCTGGCTCAGGGTGCCGGCGGCCACCAAGGCGCGCCCCAGCCCAGGCAAGGCCATGGTGGAGACGGGGGCTTCGGTGTCGATCATGGGGTGTGGCTACCGGGTCGGTGCACGTCGGGCGTTTTTCGGCGAAGATGAGGGTAAGATGGAACCACGTCGGGCGTGCCGAGCGTTTGCCAAGGGTTCAGGGGCAGATGGCAAGTTCGTGTATATTCGCGCCTGCTTTCGCCTCAATGCCCTCATTTCGACGCATTTTGGCACTGATTTAGGAGCTGACATGGATTTGCGCAAACTCAAGACCCTGATCGACCTCGTGTCGGAGTCGAATGTATCCGAACTCGAGATCACCGAGGCCGAGGGCAAGGTGCGCATCGTCAAGAGCCCGCCCGTTGCGCCACTGCCAGCGCCTGTCGCCGCTGTTGCCGTGGCTCCGCAGGGCCCGATCATCCCGTTGGCAGCCGCCGCGCCAAGCAGCAGCGCCGAAATGCCCGCGCCGGTGCAGCCCGTCCCCGCAGCGCCCAAGGGGCAGGTGCTCAAATCGCCCATGGTCGGCACCTTTTACCGCGCCGCCAGCCCGGGGGCCAAGCCCTTTGTCGAGCTCGGGCAGGT
>JGI24110J20144_1000134_pt1 | contig 16096 bp, 12 predicted proteins | sample SubbioR11Jul_8A2_FD_20144 | JGI IMG/M metagenome (IMG submission 20144)
GGCGTGCACCGGCTCAAGGAAATGTCGGCCAAGGGCACGCTGCTGTTTCGCGCCATCAACGTCAACGACTCGGTCACCAAGAGCAAGTTCGACAACCTCTATGGCTGCCGCGAGTCGCTGGTCGATGGCATCAAGCGCGCCACCGACGTGATGATCGCCGGCAAGGTGGCCGTGGTGGCCGGCTATGGCGACGTGGGCAAGGGCTCGGCGCAGGCGCTGCGCGCGCTCTCGGCGCAGGTCTGGGTGACCGAGATCGACCCCATCAACGCGCTGCAAGCGGCCATGGAAGGCTACCGCGTGGTGACGATGGACTACGCCGTCGAGCACGGCGATATTTTTGTCACTGCCACTGGCAACAAGGGCGTGATCAACTACGGGCACATGGCGCGCATGAAAGACCAAGCGATCGTGTGCAACATCGGCCACTTCGACAACGAGATCGAAGTCACCGAGCTCGAGTCGCGCTGCCAGTGGGATGAGATCAAGCCGCAGGTCGATCACGTGATCTTCCCGGATGGCAAGCGCATCATCCTGCTGGCCAAGGGGCGGCTGGTGAACCTAGGCTGCGGCACCGGGCACCCGAGCTTTGTCATGTCCTCGAGCTTTGCCAACCAGACCATCGCCCAGATCGAGCTCTACGGCCATCCCGACGGCTACGACGTCGGCAAGGTCTATGTGCTGCCCAAGCACCTGGACGAAAAAGTGGCGCGTCTGCACCTGAAAAAAGTCGGGGCCCAGCTCACCGAGCTCAGCGACGAGCAGGCGGCCTACATCGGGGTGCCCAAAAACGGCCCCTACAAGCCCGACAGCTACCGCTACTAAGCCCATCGCACCGACGCCGGGGCTGCCCTGTGGTGGCAGCTTGGTGTCGGCGTTTGCTTTTTTTTGGGTCGACGCGGCTTGGCTGTCCGGCCCCACGGAGCAGGATCATGGCCGAGGCCTTACCCATCAGTTTCGAGTTTTTTCCGCCCAAAACGCCCGAGGGCGCACTCAAGCTGCGCGCCGTGCGCCAGCAGCTCTACGCCCGCCAGCCCGAGTTTTGCTCCGTCACCTACGGCGCTGGGGGCTCGACGCAAGAGGGCAGCTTTGCCACGGTGGCCGAAATTTTGGCCGAAGGCGTGCCGGCGGCGGCGCATTTCTCGTGCATCGGCGCCACCCGCGCTGGGGTGCGCGAGCAACTGCGCCAGTTGCAGGGCATGGGGGTGCAGCGCCTGGTGGCTTTACGCGGCGATATGCCCAGCGGCTACGGCCTGGGCGGCGAGTTTCAGTACGCCAGTGACCTGGTGGCTTTCATCCGGGCCGAGTTTGGCCGCGCCTTTGTGATCGAGGTGGCGGCCTACCCCGAGGTGCACCCGCAGGCGCGCTCGCCGCAGGCCGATATGCAAGCCCTGCTGGCCAAGGTGCGCGCCGGGGCCGACAGCGCCATCACGCAGTACTTTTTCAACACCGACGCCTACTTTCGCTTCGTCGACGAGGCGTTCGCTCTGGGCATCGAGATCCCGATCGTGCCCGGCATCATGCCCATCACCAACGCCACCCAGTTGCTGCGCTTCTCTGACGCCTGTGGGGCCGAGGTGCCGCGCTGGATTCGGCTGCGGCTGCTGGGCTATGGCGACGACGTGGCCAGCATCCAGGCCTTTGGGCGCGAGGTGGTGGGCGATTTGTGCGAGCAGTTGCAGCAAGCCGGGGTGCCGGGGCTGCACTTCTACACCATGAACCAAAGCGCGCCCACGCTGGCGCTGTGCGAGCGGCTCGGGTTGTAGGTGGGCTCAGGCTTATGGCCCTTGCTCAACCACCCATTGGGCGCCAGGGCCTTCTTTCAAGGCGGCGCTCACCCACGGCAGCGCATTGCGCCACTGCTCAGCCAAAGCGTAGGGCGGGTTGATGACGTGCATTGCGCTGGCGTGCAAGGGCGTGCGGGCTTGGCCACGCGCCACCTCGGCGCTGCGCCCGCTGGCCACGGTCTGCCCGACATCGAGTTGCGCCAGTGCCCACGGCCGCTGCACGCGCGCGCACAGGGTCTTGAGTTTGCGCGCCAGCGAATGCGACTCGGGGCGCGCAATCACCGGGTACCACACCGCGTAGCAGCCGGTGGGAAAGCGCTCGAGCGCGTCTTCGAGGCAGTCGAGCACGGCGGCGTAGTCGGTTTTCAGCTCGTAGCTGGGGTCGATCAGCACCAGTGCGCGCCGCGTCGGCGGCGGCAGCAGCGCGCGCAAGCCGGCAAAGCCGTCGCTGCGGCGCAGCTCGATTTGCTTGCCGCGACCTAGGTCGGCCACGTTGCGTTCCAGCAGCCGTGCGTCGGTGGGGTGGACCTCGAACAGCTTGAGCTGGTCTTGTGGGCGCAGCAGCGACTGGAAAATCCAAGGCGAACCGGGGTAGTGGCGCAGGCTGTCGTGGCCGAGGTTGTAGGTTTGCACCAGATCGAGGTAGGCTTGCACCGCAGGCGGTACCGGCTGGCCTTTTAGCCGCGCCGCCGCTGCCAGGCGCGCGATGCCGTGCTCGGACTCGCCCGAGGTGCGCGCCAGCTCTTGGTCGAGCCGGTAGAGGCCCGCGCCCGCGTGGGTGTCGGCCAGCAGCAGGCCGACCTCCTTTTGGGCAAGGTACTGCAGGCAGGCCACCAGCGTCAGGTGTTTGAGCACATCGGCATGGTTGCCGGCATGAAAGGCGTGGCGGTAACTGAACATGGGCTGCATGGTAAACCACAGCCGGCCCCTCAGGCTGCGCCCAGTGCCGATTTGGCTTGCATGGGTTTGCGTCAACCCAAAATAGAAATAGCCGCTTTTGATCCAAGTAGAGATGTCCGCTTTGGCCCGTAGCGACCCTGCCCCAGCAGGGGCGGGCTGATGTGGGTATTGGGCTGCGAGATGCCGTGCCCGCGCATGTCCTCTTGCATCTCAATTTGCACCTGCTGCATGGCCAAGTGTGGTGTTGCGGCCCCATGGATGAGAAGGCGCTATGTGCGGCAGCGTACAGACGCCACGGCTGGGGCAGCCTACGCTTACACGCTAGACAACCAAGATGACACCACGAGGAATACACCATGAGGAAAACACCATGAACAAGCTATTGCACGGCATCCGGCCGTGGCTCGCCGCCATCCTGCTGGGCGCATTGGTCGCCGGCTGCGGCGGCGGAGGCCGCGGCGAGATCTTGGGCGTCGACGTCCCGCCGCCCGCCCCGCTGCCTGCCCCGCCAACCGTGACTGCGGTCGCCCCCGTCAACGGCGCCACCGGCGTTCCCATCAACAACACCCAGATCAGCGCCGACTTCAGCGAACGCATGGAGCCGCTGACCGGCGCCGCCAGCTTCGTCGTGACCTGCGCCGCGCCTTGCGTCAGCCCGGTCGGCACCACCACCCTAGACGCCACCAGCCGCATCGCCACCTTTGCCCTGTCCGCCGGTACGCTGCTGGAGCCGCTGACGCAATACACCGGCACCATCACCGCCGCCCGCAGCGCCACCACCGGGCTGGCCATGGCCGCGCCCTTCGTCTGGACCTTCACCACCGGCGCCACGCTGGACACCACCCGGCCACGCGTCACGCTGACGGTGCCGGCGACTACGGAGCCCGGCCCCACCCCTGGAGTGCCGGCCAACACCGCGGTAACGGCGACCTTCACCGAGGACATGGCGCCCGCCAGCATCTCGGCCACCAGCTTCACGCTGGCCTGCGCCGCGCCCTGCGTCGCACCGGGTGGCAACGTGACCTATGTAGTCGGCAACCGCACCGCAGTGTTCACGCCGGCCGCCGCGCTGGCAGCGGGAACCACCTACACCGCCACCGTCACCACGGCCGCCACCGACCTCGCGGGCAACGCGCTGGGTGGCAACCAGGCCCCGCTGCCTGCCGCCAGCAACTACGTCTGGCGCTTCACCACCGCCGCCGCGGTGCCGCCGGCCATGATCAGCGTCGCCTCCACCAATCCGGCGGGGGGTGCGGCCAACGTCTGCCTGACGGAGGCCATCAACGCCACCTTCGCCGTGCCCTCGGGCCTGCGCATGGACCCGACCACCATCAACGCGGCCAACTTCAGGCTCACTGGCCCGAACGGCAACGTGCTGCCGGCCTCCGTGGTGCTGGACGTGGCCACCGGCCGCATCGCGACCTTCACGCCGCTGGCGCCGATGCTGGCCGGTGCGCACGTCGCCCGCTTGGTCGGCACCGCCGCCGGCGTGCGTGACTTGGCCGTGCCCGGCAACAGCATGGCGAGCGACTTCAGCTGGAACTTCACCGCCGTCAGCTGCGTCGTGCCGCCGGTCGTGCCGGTCGTGCCGGTCGTGCCGGTCCCGCCGCTGGTGCCCCTGGGCAGCGCCGCCACCTTCGGCATCTTCGGCGGCTCCGCCGGCATGACCAACCAGGGCACCCTGACCATCATCAACGGCGACATCGGCACCACCGGCGTGTCCACCACGGTCACCGGCTTCAATAGCGCCACCGGCCCGGGCTGCATCTACACCGAGACGCCGTTGAATGTGGGCAGGGTCAACGGCGGGATCTTCACCGCGCCGCCGCCGCCCACGGTGGCATGCCCCAACGAAGGCACCGCCGTCACCCTGTTGGCCGCCGAACGGGCCCGCGCCGCCGCTTTGATCGCGTACAACCAGCTCGTCGGCATGCCGGCCGGTCCGGACCCCGGCGCCGGCAGCCTGGCGGGCCAGACGCTCGCACCCGGCGTGTACACCGCCGCCGGTGGCAGCTTCAGGATCCAGGGCAGCGACCTGACCCTAGACGGCCAGGGCAACGCCAACGCGACTTGGGTGTTCCAGATGGCCTCCACGCTGACGGTCGGCGGTCCCGGTGCGGCCTTCCCGCGCAACGTGATCCTGATCAACGGCGCGCAGGCCCAGAACGTGTTCTGGCAGGTCGGTTCGGCCGCGACCATCAACGCGGGCGGCGGCGGCACCATGGTGGGCACCATCATCTCGCAGGCCGGCGCGGCCTTCTCGACCGCGGGTGCGCAAGCCATCACCACCCTGAACGGTCGCGTGCTGTCCCTGGGCCCGGCCGTCACCGTGGTCAACACGGTCATCAACGTGCCGGCACCCTGATGCGCGGCCTCATCCTTCCCAAGAAAGCCGAATCATGATCAACGCAAGAAGAGCGGCAGCACTCGGCTGCATGGCGGCGGCGGCCCTCGCCAGCCCCTTGGCCTTGGCCCAAGCAACCGGCTGGTACGGCGGGGCCAGCGTCGGCCTCACGGCGGCCACCATAGACGAAGACCGCATCACCCGTAGCCTAGTCGGCCAGGGCTTGACCATGAACGGCTTCGACGAGCGTGACCGCGACGTCGGCTTCAAGCTGTTCGGGGGCTACCAGATCAACCGCAACTTCGGCGTCGAGGTCGGCTGGTTCGATTTGGGCGAGATGGGCTACACGGCCACCACCACCCCGCCCGGAAGCCTGCGCGGCGACGTCACGGTGCGCGGGCTGAACTTGGACTTGGTGGGCACGCTGCCGCTGTCCGAGCGGCTGTCGCTGCTCGGACGGGTGGGTGTGGCCCACGTGCACACCCGCGGCCGTTTTGCCGCCACCGGCGCCGTGACCAATCCCTACAGCGTCACCAGCACCAGCGAGCGCGACACCGGCCTCAAGCTCGGCGTCGGCTTGGCCTGGAAGCTCTCGGATGCGTGGGATCTGCGCGGCGAGTTCGAGCGCCTGCGCATCAGGGACACCGTGGGCAACAGGGGCCACGTCGACATGCTGAGCGTGGGGTTGGTGTACCGCTTCGGTGGCCGCCCGGCACCCGTTGCCGCAGCACCAGCCTGGGTGGAGCCTACCCCACGACCGGTGGTGGCGCAGGCCGCACCACCGCCACCGCCACCGCCACCGCCACCGCCACCGCCACCGCCACCGCCACCGCCACCGCCACCGCCACCAGCCCAGGTGATCACGGTGCACTTCTCGGCCGATGCCCTGTTCGGTTTCGACCAGGCGACCCTGCGGCCCGAGGCGATCCGCGAACTCGACGATTTCGTAAACCAGATCCGCAACCTGCAGATCGAGCGCGTCCGCGTCGTCGGCCACACCGATCGGCTGGGTTCCGAGGCCCATAACCTGGACCTTTCGCAGCGGCGCGCCCAAGTCGTCAGCGCCCACTTGGTGCGCGCCGGCGTCCCGGCCACCAGCGTGAGCAGCATCGGCGTGGGCGAATCCAGCCCGGTGACGGCTCCCGGCGACTGCCGGGGCAACAGGGCCACGCCTTCGCTGATCGCCTGCCTGCAGCCCGATCGCCGCGTGGAAGTGGAAGTTGAGGCCAGGCGCTTGGCCGCACCTTGAGGCAAGGCAGTCTTTTCCAATTCAGGTATGAGCCTGGAGCGCCCTGAGATCGACGACGCGCAGTGGGTCGATCGGTTGTAGGACTGGCCAGTATATTGGGTCCTGATGTTTTGGCTTTTTCAACCGTGGTAGATGGCTGTGGGCATGTGGGCGAAGGTGCGGGCGGTGGGCAACGTGTATCTCCACGTTGTCCACGGGTCGTGCCGGTGCGCGCTTTTGCGCGCATCGTCCACATGTCCACAGCCCTGCAGCCGCAGAGCGAATCTGACCGGATCTGTGGCTGGGCTTGCTCAGCCAGCTCTGCGCGTGAGCGTGTGCTTGAACAACTCCTGGCGGGCCTCGTTGAGCTCCTCGGCGGCCTGCACATCGGTCAGTGCCCGCGCCAGCTTGTGAAGCTCCAGCAGTGTGATGCCGGGGCGCAGAAAGCTCGCCGCATCGGGTAGGCTGGCCAGCTTGTCCAGCGGCGTCATTGCGTCGCATGGCCGGTACACGCGCTTGATGCGTCCGGGCTTCTTCGGGTCGGGTATCTCGGTAGCAAACAGGCACGGGCGGTGATAGTTCAGGAACGGATTGAGGTACTCGCGGCAGTAGGTATCAAAGCGATCCGCATGGTGCCGCTGGATGTGCTCGTAGCCGAACTCCTTGCGCACCACGGCCCCGTTCTTGGTCTCGGCCAAGCCGTTGTCGTTGCTGCGCCGTGGTCGGCTGCGCGTGAACTCGATGCGCAGCTTGTCTAGCAGGCGTGCTACCTTGTGGTTGACATACTCGCTCCCGTTGTCGGCGTGAAAGCCCAGGATCTCAAACGGGAACTGCGCCAGCATTGCCTCGATGGTGCGCAGCAAGTGCGCCTCGGATATGGTCTGCACGCTGGCCACCACCTGCCACTGGGTGACGCAGTCCACGGCGTTGATGTGGTACAGCCCTTTGACGCCATCGAGGTCTCCTTGATGCACGCTGTCGATGCGAATGAAGCCGGGGCGGCCTTCGGGCGCCGGGGCCTTGCGCACGCCGATCTGGGTGCTCTTCGTTGGCCGGGTCTTGGTCAGCAGCACGCGCTGGTTGCGATAGCCCGCGCTGTGGCGCAGGTTGTACAGGTGCCCTACCGAGATCGAGCCCAGCCGCTCGTAGCGCTCATCCCCAAAGACATCGCGCTGGCGGCGCAGCACGCAGGCCGTGGCCGGGCCCGAGAGCGTGCCCATGGTGCGATCCACTTCCGCCAGCAGCGCCACATCCGCCGGCGTGTAGCGGCGCGCAAAGGGTTGCCGGGGCGCGCCGTAGTGCTTGACCAGCGGTTTGCCGGCGCTCCAGCGCGCCACCAGCCGCGTGATCTGGGCCCGGCTGTAGCCGCTCAGGCGCTGCAGGTAGGCCAGCACAGGGCCGCGCTCTGACCGGGCTAGGCGGCGGTAGTCAAAGCGCTTGAGCACGCTGCCAATCCAGGCGTAGCGGCCCTCGTCGTCTGCCGTGGCCTGAAACTGCATCGCCTGCGTACCCGCCAGCACCTGGCGCACTTGCTCCAGTGTACGAACCTGGACTTCGTTCATGTCGATCACCATCATTGCAATGATCGACCCGCTGCGCCAGTAGACTGCCTGCCAGTCCCCTGATCGACAACCCCAGGTGCTCGCCAGGCTCACTCCTCAGTGGAATCTGGCGCCCGGCTCCAGGCTCATACCTCGTTGGACAAGACTAATCTGGGACGGGTGTTTGAAAACTGCACTACACTGAACGGTTGATCGGCTGCACACCAGCGGCCACCACGATCAAGCCCGTCCGATAGCGCCTGCCCTTTCATTGCTGTGAGCCGCCCATGTCCCTGATACCCGCCACCATCCTGACCGGCTTTTTAGGCTCGGGCAAGACCACCTTGCTGCAGCGCCTGCTGACCGAGGCGCATGGCCAGAAGATCGCCGTGATCGAAAACGAATTCGGGGCCGAAAACATCGACGCCGAAATTCTGGTCTCGGGCACCCCCGAGCAGATCATCCAGATGAGCAACGGCTGCATCTGCTGCACCATCCGCGAAGACCTGCGCAGCACCCTGAGCGAGCTGGCCGAGAAAAGGCGTCGGGGCGAGCTCGACTTCGAGCGCGTCGTGATCGAGACCACCGGCCTGGCCGACCCCGGCCCAGTGGCCCAAACCTTCTTCATGGACGACGAAGTGGCCGAGAGCTACCTGCTCGACGCCGTGATCACGCTGGTCGATGCGGTGCACGCCGGGGCCCAGCTCGACACCCACCAGCAGGCGCGGCGCCAGGTGGGTTTTGCCGACCAGATTTTCATCAGCAAGACCGATCTGGTCAGCCCGGCCGCGCTGGCGGCCTTGCAGCACCGGCTCAAGCACATGAACCCGCGCGCCCCGATCGAGCCGGTGCATTTCGGCCACATGGCGCTGAGCAAGGTGTTTGATTTGCGCGGCTTTAACCTCAACGTCAAGCTCGAAATCGACCCCGACTTTCTGCTCGACGCAAATGCCCCACCCGAGCCGCACGTGCACAGCCCGAATTGCGACCACGAGCATGGCCACGAGCACGGCCCGGACTGCGATCATGGGCACGCCCACGAAGCGCAGCACGCCCATCACCACCACGACGACGACGTAAAAAGCTTTGTCTACCGGGCGCAGCGGCCTTTTGATCCGGCGCGGCTCGAGGACTTCCTCGGCGCCATCGTGCAGGTTTACGGGCCCAATATGCTGCGCTACAAGGGCGTGTTGCATATGCAGGGCACCCAGCGCAAGGTCATTTTCCAGGGGGTGCACCAGCTCATGGGTTCCGACTTGGGGCCCGAGTGGCGGCCCGACGAGGTGCGCCAGAGCAAAATGGTGTTCATCGGCATCGATTTGCCGCGCGACATTCTGGTCCAGGGGCTGGAGCAGTCCCTGGTTTGAGCGAACGCATAAACCGCACGGGAGCGCCACCATGAATGCGAGCAAGCCCTACACCAATTGGCCCTATGCCGCCGAGCGTGCAGGGCCCGCCCCGACGACCCAGGCCCCAGCCCCAGCCGGCCCTGACGCCGACTTGGATCAAGCCGTACAATCGGGCCCTTTTGTTTCTTGCGCTCCAGCGCTGGCGCTCCCGCCGGCGCGCGTGGCCAAGGACCGAGGACGTGCCCCGGCCGCAACTGCGGCCCCAGAGAGGAAACCTGTAGTGAAAGAATCCGCCCCAACTGCAGAGGCAGTGGACGCCGCTGCCGCCGCACCTGCCAAGCGCCCAGTCAAAACCGGCTCCAAGGCCGCTGCCAAGCCCGATGCCCAGGCTGCACCCGATGAGGTGCTCAAGGTCGGTAGCGAAGTGCGTCTGCCTTCGGTCAACAAGCGCGCCACCCAGGCCGCCATGCAGGCCCAGATGAGCCAGGCGGTGGAGCCCTCGCACGACCCGGGGGCGGCCAAAGCGGTGTTCAGCCCCAGCCCCGAGCGGGTCTTGGTGGCCATTACGCCCATGAGCCCGAAAAAGAACCTCAAGCTGAGCAGCAACTGGAAAACCGTGCCGCTCGATCAGCTTACGGATGCCGACGTGCAGGCCATGCCCGACGCCGAGTACATGAATGAGGTGCAACTGGCCTTCTTTCGGCGCAAGTTGCAGCAGCTCAAGCGCGACATTCTGGTCAATGCCGGCGAGACCACCGAGCACCTGCGCGAAGACACCTCGGTGGTGCCCGACCCGGCCGACCGCGCCACCATCGAAGAAGAGCACGCGCTCGAGTTGCGCACGCGCGACCGCGAGCGCAAATTGTTGAAAAAAATCGAGCAATCGATCGCCCGCATCGATTCCGGCGACTATGGCTACTGCGACGAAACCGGTGAGCCCATCGGGGTCGGCCGCTTGCTCGCGCGCCCCACGGCCAGCTTGTCGATCGAGGCGCAACAACGCCGCGAGCTCAAGCAAAAGCTGTTTGGCGACTAAAGGCGGCTGCGCTGGCATGCCGGGTGTAGCAACAAGGCGACGATGAGCCCAAATGCCCCGCCCCCGCGCAGTTGGCTGGAGCGTCTCGGCAGCGCTTGGGCGCGGCCATCGGCGGCGCCCAATGTGCAGCCCGAGACGGCCGTGGTGGCCGGGGAGGCCGGGCCCGATTCCGAGCGCCAATCCCTCAAGGAGGCCATCGCGCGCAAACGCCGCAACGACCGGGTGCGCAACGACGAGCTCAACCACTTGCGCGAGCTCATGCGCGCGCGCTGGTTAAAGCAAGAGGAAGAGGGTTCTCAAGGCCCAAGTTCGGGCCTGGGCGGCCTGTCCACGCTGTCGTCCACGCTGCGGCTCGATGCAGGGCCGGGTACGGCTAGAAACCGCACCATGGGCGAAATCGCTCGCATCGAGTCGCAAATGTCGCAGCACTGGCTTGGGCGCGGCCAAACGCCAGAGGCGGGCGGGACGCGGATTGCAGGCGCCCGCTTGGCCCAGGCCATCGACCGGGATTTGAGCCAGTCTATGCATTTGCGTGCCCGCTCCCAGGTCGCCACGGCACTGCCGATCGATGTCGTGGCCGAAGAGGCGCAGTCCACCCTGCAAGCGTTGTCGGGGGCGTTGACCGACCCGGTGCTGGCCCAGGCGGCCCAGGCCTTTACCCAAGGGCAGGACGATGTGGTCGAGCGCGCTTTGCGCGATCTGATGGTGCAAGCCCCGCAGTCGCTGTCGGCGCGGGTGGCCGCCATGGCCTTGCTTGATTTCTTTTATGCGCGCGGGGATTTCGAGGCCTTTGATGAGTTTGCCGCCGAGTTCGCCGAACGCTTTGGCACGCCAGTGCCGCGTTGGCCCAGTGAGTCGGGGGCCAGCCCGGGCCCGGCCGCGCAGCCGCAGGCGGCCCCTGCAGCGCTCGATATCTGGGTCTGCCCCTTGTTTCTCGATGGGCCGGCCGTGGCCACATTGGAGCAGGCCTTGGCGGGCCCCCATGCGGTCAAATGGCTGGACTGGACCGGCCTGCTATCGGCCGATCTGCCCGCGGCCGAGGCCTTGTTGGTTCAGGTGCAGGGTTTGAGGCGGCGTGCGCTGCCACTGCATTTTGTCGGGGCGGCGGTGCTGCGCCGGCGCCTCAAGGCCAGCACACCCTCTGGCCGCAGCGAAAACGACGCCGTGTGGTGGCAGCTGCGGCTGGCGCTGCTGTGCCTGATGCGCCGGCGCGACGAGTTCGACCTGACTGCGTTGGACTACTGCGTCACCTATGGCGTGCTGCCCCCGGAGTGGGAGCAGCCCCTGTGTGGGTACGTGCCGGCCGACAGCCTGCCCGATGCGGTTGCGCCAGCGGTGGCCAGTGCGGTGCGCGCCAGCGCCCAGACCCTCCAAGCGGTTGCAGCCACCCCAGCCGATCCGCTGGCATGGCCAGACCTGCCGGTGCCGCCGCCTGGTGCAGCAACGGGCTTTGAGCACACGCGGCTGGCCGATTGGCCGGCCGCCCTGACCCTGCTGGAGCACGCTGCGCCCGCGCTCACGGGCTGCTTGGGTGCGGGCCATTCCCACGTCTGGAATGCGCTCGACGCCAGCCTGGCCCAGCACCCCCCGGGTTCGCCTTTCATCCTCGACTGCCGGGGGCTGTTGCGCCTCGATTTGCCCGCTGCCAGCGCGCTGATGCAAGCCCTGCTCGCGGCGCGCCAGCGCGGCGTGGCGGTGGAGCTGCACGGGCTGTCGCGGCTGCTGGCGGCCTACTTTTACACCGTGGGGCTCGATGAAATCGCCACCCTGCGCCTGCGCCAATACTGAAATGGCAATACCCCCACGCTCGTTGCACTCGTTGCGCTCGCCATGAACCACAACCCCCACGACCCCACCCTGCTCTACGGCACCACCATCGTCTGCGTGCGCCGCGTCACTCCGGCCGGGGTGCAGGTGGCCATTGGTGGCGACGGCCAGGTCACGCTCGGCCACATCGTTGTCAAAGGCACGGCGCGCAAGGTGCGCAAGCTCTACCGCGAGCAGGTGCTGGCCGGTTTTGCCGGGGCCACCGCCGATGCCTTCACCCTGTTTGAGCGCTTCGAGGCCAAGCTGGAAAAGCACCAGGGGCACTTGCAGCGCGCCGCCATCGAACTCACGCGCGACTGGCGCACCGACCGCGTGCTGCGCCGCCTCGAAGCCATGCTGGCCGTGGCCGACCACACGGCCAGCCTGATCATCACCGGCAATGGCGACGTGCTCGAGCCCGAGCACGGCATCGTGGCCATCGGCTCCGGCGGCGCTTATGCCTTGTCGGCGGCCCGGGCGCTGCTGGCGCACACCGAGCTGGGTGCCGAAGCGATCGTGCGCGAATCGTTGCAGATCGCGGGCGAGCTGTGCATTTACACCAACCTGAACCACACCGTCGAGGTGCTCTAAGCCATGTCCTTTGCCATGACTCCGCAGGAGATCGTCTCCGAGCTCGACGCCCACATCATCGGCCAGACTGCGGCCAAGCGCGCCGTGGCCATTGCGCTGCGCAACCGCTGGCGCCGCCAGCAGGTCGAGCCCAAGCTGCGGCCCGAGATCACGCCCAAAAACATCCTCATGATCGGCCCCACCGGCGTGGGCAAGACCGAGATTGCGCGCCGGCTGGCGCGGCTGGCCGGCGCGCCCTTCATCAAGGTCGAGGCCACCAAGTTCACCGAAGTCGGCTATGTGGGCAAAGACGTGGACAGCATCGTGCGCGACCTGGTGGACATCGCGGTCAAGCAAGCGCGCGAGCAGGCCGCGCTCAAGGTGCGCGCGCGCGCCGATGACGCCGCCGAAGAGCGCCTGCTCGATGCGCTGCTGCCCGCGCCCCGCCACGAGGGGCCGCTGGGGGCCGAGCCCGAGCGCGATCGCGACAACGCCACGCGCCAGGTGTTTCGCAAAAAGCTGCGCGAAGGCGCGCTCGACGAGCGCGAGATCGAGATCGAACTCGCCGCCACGCAGCCGCAGCTCGAAGTCATGACGCCGCCGGGCATGGAGGAAATGGCCGAGCAGTTGCGCGGCATGTTCTCGCAGATCGGTGCCCACAAGCGCAAAACGCGCAAGCTTAAGATCGCCGAAGCGCGCCGCCTTTTGATCGACGAAGAAGCCGCGCGGCTGCTCAACGAAGAAGAAATCAAGCTGCAAGCGATCCAGAACGCCGAGCAAAACGGCATCGTGTTCATCGATGAGATCGACAAAGTCACCAGCCGCAGCGACGGCCAGTCCAGCGCCGAAGTCTCGCGCCAGGGCGTGCAGCGCGACCTGCTGCCGCTGGTCGAGGGCTGCACCGTATCCACCAAATACGGCCCGATCAAGACCGACCACATCCTGTTCATCGCCAGCGGCGCCTTTCACCTGAGCAAGCCCAGCGACCTGATCCCCGAGCTGCAAGGGCGGTTGCCGATCCGGGTCGAGCTGCAATCGCTCACTGTGGCCGATTTCGAGGCCATCCTCACCCAGACCCACGCCAGCCTGGTGCGCCAGTACCAGGCGCTGCTGGCCACCGAGGGCGTGACGCTGGTCTTTAGCCCGGGTGCCATCACGCGGCTGGCGCAGATCGCTTTTGATGTCAACGAGCGCACCGAAAACATCGGCGCGCGCCGCCTGGCCACCGTGATGGAGCACCTGCTCGACGAAGTGAGCTTCGACGCCGCGCGCCTGAGCGGCACCGAAGTCGCGGTCGATGCCGCCATGGTCGATGCGCGGCTGGCGGCGCTGAGCCGAAACGAGGATTTGTCGCGCTATATTTTGTAGCGCTGGGCGGTGTTTGGGCGTACCATGTGCCATGGAGACAAGCCTCAGACGCTGCGGTCGCAGCCATTGCCCGCCCGGTGCCGTGCCCTCGGCTTGCTTGGTGCGCCAGACCCAATTGCAGGCGGTGCGCTCCACCCTGCTGATCCCGCTGGTGGCGCGCGCCTACGGTGCGCGCTGCTGCCCGTGGCTCGATTGCCACGACGCCGACGCGGCGCACCTGCTGAGCTGCCTGCAAACCGAGTTCGCGCCGCTGCTGCAAGACCAGCTCGTGATGCTCAATGTGCTGTGGCGCACGCACGTACTCAAAGCCTGGGGACGCGATTTTTTTGCCCGCTACCCGCACGCGGCCGGGGTCAACTTGGGCAGCGGCTTGTCGAACCATTTCCAGTGGCTCGACAACGGCCGCAACCGCTGGCTCGATGCCGATCTGCCCGAGGTGCTGGCCCTGCGCGAGCTGTTGCTGCCGGAGCAAGGCGAGCGCCGCCACAACGCCAGCATCGACATCGCCCGCGACGGCTGGTGGGATGCGCTGGCGCTGGACCGCCCGGCCGCCGATGGCCCGCTGTGGCTGCTCTGCGAAGGGGTGCTGATGTACTTGGCGCCCGAGCGCGTGCGCGCGCTGCTGCGCGAGTTTGCCGAACGTGCGCCTGCGGGTTCGGTGCTGGTGCTCGATGCCATCTCGCACCGTGGCATTGGGCAGGCGCGCCACAGCCCCAGTGTCGGGCCGAGCGGAGCCGAGTTTTCTTGGGGTCTGCGCGCCCCCCAAGAATTGCTGCAAGCGCACCCGCGATTGCGCCCGTGGTGTGGCGCACGCAGCGTGGCCGAGTGCTACGGGGTGTTCGGCTGGGCCGCCGAGGCCTTGAGCCTGCCTTGGAGCGGTGCGCCGCTCTATTCCATGCACGCGCTGCGCGTTTGAGTCCGCTGGCGCGGCCCTTCGGGGTCCCGCACCAGCGCGGTCGGCTGCCTGGATCGGCCCGGCCATCAAAAAGCCTCATAAAAAACTTTTGATGTGGCTTGTAAGCCCTTCATTAAGCTTGATTTTTGCCTTCAGTGCGGCTTTCAACCCGAGCCTAACGGCTTGATTTCATTTGAAAAAAGTGTAACGCCGGCTAGGCACGGCCAAGATTTGGTGCTACAGTGGTGAAAAGTGTGTTTTTGTGGTGATAAGTGGGTTAAAAGGCTATTCCGCTGTGTTCCAAGGTGCTTCCTCTCTCAGTCTCGACGCCAAGGGTCGCCTGGCTGTGCCGACGCGGCACCGCGAGGTGCTGAGCGCGTGCGCGGCCGGGCAGATCACCATCACCAAACACCCTCACGGCTGCCTGATGGTGTTTCCGCGCCCGCAGTGGGAGCAGTTTCGCGAGCGCATTGCGGCGCTGCCGATGTCGGCGCAGTGGTGGAAGCGCATCTTTTTGGGCAACGCCATGGACTGCGAGCTCGACAGCGCCGGACGGGTGCTGATCGCGCCCGAGCTGCGCACGGCGGCGGGCCTGCACAAAGAGGCGGTGCTGCTGGGCATGGGCAACCACTTCGAGCTCTGGGACGCCCAAGCCTACGCGGCCCAAGAGGCGCAGGCGATGCAGGGCGAGCTGCCCGAGGCCCTGAAGGACTTCTCTTTCTAGGGGCCGCCGGTGCAACAGCCCCTAGCCCATTGCACCGTCATGTTGAACGAAGCAGTCCAAGCGCTGCACGTGCAAGCAGACGGGAGCTATATCGACGCCACTTTTGGCCGCGGCGGCCATGCGCGCGCGATTCTGGAACGCCTGTCGGCGGCTGGGCGCCTCACGGTGTTCGACAAAGACCCGCAGGCGATCGAGGCGGCGCAGCAACTGGCGGCCAGCGACGCGCGGCTGCACGCGGTGCGCCACCAGGGCTTTGCCGCACTGGCGGAGCTGCCCGAGGCCAGCGCCGACGGCATCTTGCTGGATTTGGGGGTGAGCTCACCCCAACTCGACGACCCCGCCCGGGGTTTTTCCTTCCGCCACGACGGCCCGCTCGATATGCGCATGGACCCCACCCGGGGCCAGAGCGCGGCCGAGTGGCTGGCTGGGGCAGATATTGCAGAAATTGCGGAGGTGATACGTGAATACGGCGAAGAACGGTTTGCTCAATCGATTGCAAAGGCGCTTGATCGTCGCCGACAGGAACGGGGCCCTATTGGAACCACCGCCGA
>JGI24110J20144_1000165_pt1 | contig 14423 bp, 14 predicted proteins | sample SubbioR11Jul_8A2_FD_20144 | JGI IMG/M metagenome (IMG submission 20144)
CCACTACTGCCCGGGTAGCGCCGATTCCGGCACCCAGCACATCGGCTAGCGGCTCGAGCAGCTCAGTAAAGCCTTCGGCGCTCCCCACACCACGCCCACCAGCCACCACCACCGCCGCCTCTTCAAGCGCTACCCGGCCGATGATGGCCTTGCTCTTTTCACCGACCTTAACGCGGCTATCGCGCTCACCCAGCGGCACCGCCAGCGTCTCGACCTGGCCGCTTTCGCCTGCTGGAGCCGCAGGAAAGGTGTTCGGCTTGACGCTGACCACCACCGGCAGGCTTTCGGCGCGGACCGTCTCGGTCACCCGCGAGAGGTAGCTGTAGCGCTTGGCGATAACATGCTCACCTTCAACTTCGAGGTAGATCACGTCCTCGAGCAAGGGCACACCCAGCCGTAGCGCCACGCGCGGGCTATACGAGAGGCCCGCACGGGAGGCGGAGATCAGGATCGCCTTAGCCCCTTTCTCCTTGGCAACGTGACTGACGACGGTGGTATAGCTCTCAGCGCGGAACTCCGCAAGCTCTTCGCCGGTGACGCTGTACACACGCGGCACCAGCTTGGCTAGCGCGTCAGCCGCGCGGCTATCACCGATGGCGAGTCCGGCAACCTCGCCCCCCAGGCCCTCGGCGAGCGCTCTGGCTGCGTTCACTAGCTCCAAGGTGCTCTTGCGCAACGCACCGTCTTTATGGTCGGCAACGATCAGGATCATCGTCTAAGTCCTTTCATGAACCGCATTCAGCCTCTCAAGCTGCTCACAGCGGTTTTCACAAATACTGAGTCGCCTTAGCGCAGGTATCATCTCTGCAAAGGCGCCCTGGAGAATGATTCGCAGTCCTGCGAGCACCCGCAGGATCAAACCAGATGATACCTGCTATCAGTCCTCTTGCTGAGAGCCTGACTGGCTAAACGACCTTCGCCTCTTCGTGCAACAGCCTTACTAACTCGCGCGCGGCTTCGACCGGGTCGCCTTGCAAGACCTTGTTTAAGCGCTCCCGGGTCTGCATCTCGTGCTTGAGGACGACCGTCTTGGCCTGAGCTCCGCCGAGGTCGTCCAGCGAGAGCTTTTTGAGCTCCTTGCGCTTGGCCTTCATGATATTGGGCAGAGTCGGATAGCGCGGCTCATTGAGCCCCTGTTGGGTGGTGATTACCGCCGGCAGCGGGAGGGTAAGCGCTTCGCTCCCCTCATCCGAGTCGTGGACAGCCTTGACCGCGTCGCCTGAAAGCTCGAGCCTCGTAGTCCAGTCGCTGTGCGGCCAGCCCAAGGCCTCAGCTACCGCCGGACCGAGGGCGCTCGAGTCCCAGTCGGCCTGCTTGCCACCGAGCAGGACCAGGTCGGCCTGCTCTGCGGCGATAACTTTAGCTAGCACCTCGGCCTGCGCGATGGGGTCCAGCGGCTCATCGGTCTCGAGCTGCACCGCCCGGTCGGCCCCCAGCGCCAAGGCGGTGCGAAGCGCCTCCTCGCAGCGCTTGGGGCCTAAGGCCAGTGCGACGATTTCGGCCTGGTGCCCGCCTTCGCGGAGGCGCAGCGCCTCCTCGACGCCGTACTCATCCATGCCGTCGATAATCAGGGTCGCCCCCTCCAGGTCGACGCGCCCATCGACCACGCGGATGCGCGCTTCAGCGTCTGGGACCTGCTTGAGTAGGGTGATGATCTTCATGGGCTCTCTCCTTGGATATCGAACCTTAACACTTCCAGCCCGGCTACACGGCTATACCCTGTGACGTTGCTCGTCAGAACGGGATAGCCGTAACGCAGCGCAATCGCCGCGATGATGAGGTCGTGAGCACCGATTCGCTCGCCTCGCGCCAGAAGATCGGCGAGGAGCTGGGCATGAAGGCGCGCTATCTCCGTCGTGACGTCGAGCACAGCGACGGTACTCAACAACGACTCGATGAAGGCCGCACGTTTCGCACGCCTTGCCTGCGAGTTGGCACGGTAGACGCCAACCAAGAGTTCGGACACCGTGATCACACTGATGAACGTCTCGCCATACCGGTTGGCGTATGTCCAGTCTGGCGGAAAGCGGCCCTTCTCGGCGTCGATAAAGACGTCGGTGTCGATGACAATCCCCATTACTGCGGATCGTCCCAAACCTTATCTTCGCTGAACAGCTCGTCGATAGCCTTGATATCTCTGGCCAAGGCCTCGGCGTCGTCGCCGAGTTTGGGGAGCGATGCCAAGAAAGCGGGCAAGTCCTCAGCCCGCAGGCTAGGGGCCGGCCTAGCCGGCACCAGGCGGGCGATCACCTTGTTGTTACGCTCGAGCTCCACACTGATCCCCTGGTAATAGACGCGGTTGAGCAGGTCCGAAAAGTTCCGTGCCGCCTGAGTGACGCTGATCCGTTCCATAATGACAGTTTGTCATATTATCAAATGATCAGCTTCAACCCACCTGCTTAAACGACCAAGCGCTAGGGTGCGCTCCCACAGTTGTGAAGGGTGGGCGCATCCCGTGCAGCACTTCGTTATGCCACGGATAGAGGGCGAACCTCGATATCGCCCAGGTTTTGTTCGGCTATCCAGAGGTCATAGTGCAGCTGTTGAGTAAGCCAGCTTTCTGCTGAGGTGCCAAACGCCTTTGACAAACGAATCGCCATCTCAGGGCTAATGCCCGCCCGACCGTTAAGGAGTGCGGAGAGCGTCTTACGGCTGACCCCCAGCGCTTCGGCGGCCTGCGTCACTGTTAAACCCAAAGGCTCAATACACAGTTCGCGCAGCACTTCACCTGGATGAGGGGGGTTATGCATCTTCTTCATAGCTCACCACCTAGTGATAATCTTCGTAGTTGACATCGGTTGCGTCGACACCATCAAAGCTAAACGTCACCCGCCAGTTTCCGCTTACCTGTACCGCCCAGGTGCCCTTTCTATTCCCTTTGAGTTCGTGCAGCTTCAATCCTGGCAGGTTCATGTCTCGCGGTGAGGTTGAGGCGTGAAGCCGAGCCAAGATCAGCTTGAGTCGCTTAGCCTGATGAGGTTAAATGCCAGTTGTTGTGCCGCTCAGAAAGAACCTTTCAAGACCTCGATGCTTGAAGCTGACGATCACTGCAACCAGTGTAACCCATCCAGTATCGGGTTACAAGTCTGATAGAGTCAAAGTGGCATACCTGTGGGACCAGATTAGCATCGTTGTTTCTTGGCACTATACTAGCGCTACACCGCCTAATTGCGGTAAAGGAGCTAAAAATGGCTAGATTCGGCGCCCACGCTTTTATCTGGGAGTCCGACTGGACTCCCCAAGCTGCCGAGCGGGTGATTCGCAACGCCGCCGAGGCCGGGCTCGACTTCGTCGAGATTCCGCTCTTGCGCCCCGAAGCATTCGACCCCGAGCACACCGCCAGCCGGCTTCAGCATTACGGTATCAGCGCTACCTGCTCACTGGGGCTGCCCGCCGAGGCCGCCTTGCCCGAGCGGCCAGCCGCCGCCGAAGCGTTTCTTAAGCGCGCGCTTACGGTTGCCGCCAAACTAGGGTCGCCCGTGCTTACCGGCGTCATTTACGGTACGCTCGGCCAGCTCCCCGGTCATCCGCCGCGCGAAGACGAATTGGCCACCGTAGCGGCTGCGCTTAAGCGCGTCGCTAGGCACGCCGCCACGCTTGGGCTGTCGCTAGGCGTCGAGCCGGTCAACCGCTACGAGACCTACCTCGTCAACCTGACCCGGCAAGGGCTCGAGCTACTGGAGCGCATCGACGAGCCCAACGTCTTTTTGCACCTCGACACTTACCACATGAACATCGAGGAGCAAGGCTTTAAGGCACCCATCGTCCAGGCCGGTCAAGACTTGCGCTACATCCACCTTTCCGAGAGCGACCGCGGCACCCCTGGCAGCGGCAACGTCCGCTGGGACGAGGTCTTTGCCGGGCTTGCCGAGATCGGCTACCAGGGCGACCTGGTGATGGAGTCGTTCGTGGCGCTTAACCCCGATATTGCCAGAGCAACCTGTATCTGGCGGCCCGTCGCCCCCGATCCGCAAGCGCTGGTCAGCACCGGCCTCGCCTTCTTGCGCAGCCACGCCGAGCGCTACGGCTTGTTACGCTAGGCCAGCACTCCTCACATTGCCGCCTAGAACAGTTCACCCAATCCAGCAATCGCCTCGTCGCTATGCCCGGCCCGGCGCAGCGGCGCGATGATGTCCTGCTCCAGGTCGGGAACGTAGCAGGCCAGCAGCTCGCCGCGGCCCTGAGAAGAGATAACTACTTCGCCCAAGGCCGCCGGTAAGATGCACGACTCGGCCCGGTCAAGCAACACAGCACCCCCCTGGTAGCTAAGGGTCACGGGGTCGCCCAGGTTGGTCAGGGTCAGGCAGCGCCACGGATGCGCCGGTTCACGGTGCGGGCCAGCGAGCGTCCAGCGCTCGAGCGCAAAGTGCGGCCCGGCGCAACCGACCACCCGGCGGTTGGCGCCGTCTTCGACTGCTAGACCAGGGTTGGGGCGCGGTTGGTAGTGCGTACGCAGCTCGTCCATGGTCTCGCGGATGTTGCGCTCCCACACCTCCTCGGGGTGAGGGCGCCCGTAGAGGTCGGTCGGCATCACTGTCTGCCCCAGGTCGGAGGTCTGCTGCACCTCAAAGATCAGCGTGTCAGGCCCGAAGCTGTGCAGCACCCCGCCCGGGACGTAGACGGTATCCCCGGCCTGGATGGGAAAGCGCGGCATCACCGCGTCGTAGTCCTGCCGCTTGAAAGCCTGCCACAACGCTGTCTGGTCAAGCCCCGGCTTGATGCCTGCCAGCACGCTGGCGCCCGGCTTGGCCCAGAGGATATGCCAGGCTTCGGTCTTGCCGTTCGGCTCCCGGTACTTGCGCCGGGCTGTCTCGTCGTCGGCGTGCAGATGCACCGGCAGCATGCTCGAGGCGTCGAGGAACTTGGTCAGCAAGGGGAAGTGCGGCCCGCGCCAGCCCGTACCGACTAACTCCTCAGGGTGGGCTAGGGCCAGGGCGTGCAGCGTCTGTCCGGCCAGCGCACCGTTTATTACTGTGCCGGAGGTGTCCCGGTAGTCGCTGACCTCCCAGGTCTCGGCCACGATCCCCTCAGGCACCCCGCGCTTGCCTAGCAGCTCGGGGATCAGGCGCGCACCGAAGGCGTAGTTGCGCACGTGAAACGACAGCTTCAGCGGATACCATGACCAGAGCGACGCCATCCCGAGCTTGCGTGGGGAAGCGAGACGCTGTCCCGAGCCTTCGGCCTCGAGGGCCCGCCCTGATCCTGCGGCGGCAAGCTCGCAGGATGTCGAAGGGGGCTCAGCCCGAAGGCTTGCCGAGGCAGTGATTTTTGACATGGCTTAGCGTACCAGATCGCCTCGCACCTGAGCCCAACTTTTTCAGTCTCACGGACACGAATGATGCTCAAGATGCAAAGAACGCCCAGCAAGTTGACCAGGCGACGAAGTTGGTTGCGCCCCTCACCGTTGTCGCCACGCCAAATAGCCGCTGAATACCGAGTGACACCTTCTACATGCTGTGGCTGCCCTACTTGGCGTACAATAACGCTATGGTCGTGTGGGAAAACTACGGCAAGCTAGGGGAAGACAAGGATTTCAGCGTCGAGTTTTGGCAAAGCCAGTCACCTGACGTTCTGTTCGAGGCAGCCTCCGAGCTCATTAAGGATTATTTGCTCCTCAAGGAAGGCTATGCTGACGAGCCCCGACTTCAAAGAACTGTTGAGTCTTTTCAAAAAGTATAGCGTCCAGTACCTGATTGTTGGTGGCTATGCGGTCATGAGATACACGGAGCCCAGGTTCACCAAAGATCTGGACATCCTCATCGCCGTTAACGACACCAATGCTGTGGCTGTTTACAACGCGCTTACGGCGTTCGGCGCACCGCTTACGAACCTGACCCCACAAGACTTTGCCGCGGAAGGCTATTTCTACCAGATAGGGGTTCCACCCCTCAGAGTGGACGTTCTGATGTCCATTCCTGGCGTAGCCTTTGCCGAGGCGTGGGAGCGACGCGAGACCGTGCGGATAGCCGACACGGAAATGCACTTTATCTCAAAGGATGACTTGATCAAGGCGAAGCTGGCATCAGGAAGACATCAAGACCTGCTCGACGCTGAGCACCTCAGAGAGGCAGGGGAGTAGCATACTTCCCAACACTTGCTGCGCTCTTCCCTCCCCATGCCGCCATGGATGATGGCGAGCGCATTCGGTCGGCTAAGCAGCGCTCCGATCTGACGCTCGAGATAGGTGAGCGTGTCGGCGCAACATTATGCCCTCCTGCATCGAAAGAAAACCCGTCCAGCAACGGCGGCTAGTACGGGTTTGTCTTTTGTAACTGGTGGAGGCGGCGGGAGTCGAACCCGCGTCCGAAGCTCCTCTAGACCGGCTTCTACGCGTGTAGTCGCTGCATTTTAGTTTCGGTGGCACGCGCGCCCAACGACAGGCTTCTGCGCGTCACCTAAGCGCCTTTAACTTCGCCGCAGGCCGACGCTACTGCATGCGGCTAGCTCGTTTTGTTGCGTCAGCTTAACAAGCCACGAGCGGGGCTGTTAAGTGACGTCGCTGGCTTAAGCAGCGAGTGGTGCGTAGTTCTTGCCAGTTATTGGCGTTGCCGTTTTTTTAAGAGGCCAACGGCACCCTCTACGCGCTACCGCATCCTCGGCGAACCCCGTCGAAACCAGGTCGCCCCCTCGTTCCACTCTGGGCAGGCCCCAGGCGCTACGCACGCCTTACGGCTAGGTCAAGTATAGCACAGTGCTACGGCAGCAAGATGTGGTGGGTATATCAAGCCCTTAGCCGATCGGCATTTTTCCTTAGGCACCGACTTGCTCGGCCTCGGTTTGGAGGTGCCCTTTCGCATCCTGCGGCCCGCCGAGCTGGCGCGTTGGCTGGCGCACCCCTGGTGAAGAGCCTTGGCCCACGCGCTATACTAGCGCTCATGAGCCTAACTTCCCGTCCTGCGGTGACGCTGCGCAACATCGTCAAGCGCTTCCCGCTAGTGCTGGCCAACGATCACGTCACCTTCGAGGTTAATTGGGGCGAGGTCCATGCGCTAATCGGCGAGAACGGTGCGGGCAAGTCGACCTTAATGAAGATCCTCTACGGCCTCTACCAGCCCGACCAGGGGGAGGTCGAAATCGCTGGCCAGCCGGTCACTATCAAGACCGCCAAGGACGCCATCGACCTCGGCATCGGCATGGTGCATCAGCACTTCATGCTGGTCGAGCCGCTGACGGTGACCGAAAATCTAGTGCTCGGCGCCGAGCCTCGGCTTGGCCCTAGCATCGACTACCGCGCGGCCAAGGCTAAGACCAGAGAGCTCATCCAGCGCTTCGGCTTCGACCTCAACCCCGACAGCAAGATCGAAGACCTATCGGTGGGGTTGCAGCAGCAGGTCGAAATCCTCAAGACGCTCTACCGCGACGCCCGCATCCTGATCATGGACGAACCGACAGCGGTGCTCACCCCGCAAGAGACGCGCGGGCTGTTTGGCTTCCTGCGCGAGTTCGCGGCCCAGGGCAACGCGGTTGTCTTTATCAGCCATAAGCTTGACGAGGTGATGGAGATCTGCGACCGGATGAGTGTGATGCGCGACGGTAAGATGATCGGCACCATCAGGCGTGAGGAGACCGATCAGCGCCAGCTGGCTAACATGATGGTCGGGCGCGAGGTGATCATGCGGGTGCAAAAGGCCCCGGCCCAACCCGGCGAGGCGCGGCTCGAGCTGCGCGATGTGACGGTCATCAACCCCCTCAAGCACAAGCCGGTGGTTAACAACGTGTCGTTCCAGGTCCGCGCCGGCGAGATCCTGGGGATAGCCGGGGTCGAGGGGAACGGCCAGACCGAACTGGTCGAAAGCATCACGGGGCTGCGCAAGATCGATCAGGGCAGCATTCTAATTAACGGTCAAGATATGACCTTCTCAGGCGCCCGCGCCGTGCGCGAGGCGGGGGTCAGCCACATCCCTGAGGACCGCCATCTGCGCGGCTTAGTCGCCAGCTATAGCACGGCCATGAACACCATCCTGGGCGACCATTACCGGCCTCCTTACAGCACACGCCTTGGCTTTTTGGACGAGGGGCAGATCTCAGCTCATGCCAGCCGCCTGGTCAAGGAGTACGATGTGCGGCCTCAGTCGATTACCCTGTCGGCGGCCAGCTATTCGGGCGGTAACGCTCAGAAGCTGATCGTGGCACGCGAGCTCGAGCGCAATCCCGGTATTCTCATCGCCGCGCAGCCCACCCGCGGGGTCGATATCGGCGCTATTGAGTTTATCCATCAGCAGATCGTCAAGGCGCGCGACATGGGGCTAGCGGTGCTGCTGGTCTCCGCCGACCTAAACGAGGTCTTAAGCCTCTCGGATCGGATTATCGTGCTCTACGAAGGCGCGGTGATGGGCGAGCTAGCGCAGGCCGAGGCTACCGCCGAAACGGTGGGCCTGTTGATGGCCGGGTCGCACCTAGTCGGCGGCAAGCTCGAGCCGGGCGACGCGCAGCACCGGCACGAAGCAGGGGTTTAAACTACCACGGGCGGTTCGGTTAAGGCAGCAAACTAAGCGGCAGTTTGGCAGTTACGGCACCGAAGTGGCGGCGGTCGGTAGTGGCAATAGCCGCTGTATGCCAGGCGTCGCGGCGATCGTAGTAGGCATAAAGCACGCCGGTATCGAGCAAGACGGCCATCAGCGCCCAGACCGCTGAGCCTCGGCCAGGCTGCCTACGCCGAAGCCAAGCTCGCTCAGCAGCTCCTCGGGCCTCACTTCGTTCGGGCCGGCGCTTCGCTGAAGTTCGCCCTCTTGATCGGGCAATCACAAGGATTGCCCTACAACCTTTCGTCATTCATGGCCGTTGCCAGTAGATCCTCCCGGCGTCGCTCTCTCCCTGTTTAAACCACGCTCTCTAAAAAGTTTCGCACCTGCACCGCTACCTGCGGAAACTCGATTAAGAAGGCGTCATGCCCGTGGGGTGAGTTAATCGCCGCGTAGCGGGCCTTAGGCAACAGCTCTAACAGCTGCTTCTGCTCGTGCTCGGGATAGAGCACGTCGGAGTGAATCCCCATCACCAATGCCGGCACCATAACGCCCCGCAGCACCGCGCTGAGCTTGCCGCGCCCCTCGGCCAGGTCGTAGTCGTCCATGGCGCGGGTCAGGTAGAGGTAGGTATTCGCATCAAAGCGCCGTACCAGCTTAACGCCCTGGTAACTTAGATACGACTCGATCTCGAAGCTGGCGCTGAGCAGGTCGCGCGAGGCGCTGACGCGCTCGCGGCCAAACTTGGCCTCTAGCGAGGTCATCGAGCGATACGAGAGCATGGCGATGGCTCGAGCCAGCCCCAGACCCACCTCAGGCTGCTCGGCCAGGGGATACTCCCCCTGCCACCAGGCCGGGTCGCTGGTAATGGCGCGGCGCGCCACCTCATTAAGGCCGATGGCCCAGGCCGAGTGTCTGGCCCCGATGGCGATCGGGACGATGCTGCGCAGCCTATCTGGGCACCTGACCGCCCACTCCAGCACCTGCATCCCGCCCATGCTGCCGCCGATTACCGCTTTGAGCGTGCTCACACCCAAGTGGTCGATGAGGCGGCGCTGCACTTCGACCATGTCGCGGATGGTAAAGCGCGGAAACGTTAGGCGGTAAGGCTTGCCGGTGTCGGGGTTGAGGCTGGTCGGCCCGGTGGTGCCGTAGCAGCCGCCCAGCACATTGCTGCAAATGACTGCGTAGCGATTGGTATCCAGCGCCTTGCCCGGCCCGATCAGCGGGTCCCACCAGCCGGGCAGCTCGCCGCGGCTGTGTACCCCGGCAGCGTGCGCCGAACCGGTCAGAGCGTGGCAGACCAGGATCGCGTTATCACCGTCGGCATTGAGTTCGCCGTAGATTTCAAAGGCCACCGCCACCTGCTTAAGCGCCCCACCGTACTGCAACAGCAAGGGGTCGCGCGGGGTGGCTACGTCGATCACCTGGGTGCTGACCGGGCCGACGCTGCCGCGCGGGTCGGCCTGGCTGCGGGCCAGCAGCGCGGCGTGGTCGCCCCAGGTCTCGTGAGTCAGGGTGCGGTGCATCATGGGGCTAAGCCTTGCGCCAGGTCGGCTTGCAGGTCACTGAGCGACTCCAGCCCGACGCTGAGGCGGACTAGTTCAGGCGTGACACCGGCGGCGAGCTTAGCCGGGTCGCTGAGGCTGGCATGGGTGGTGCTCCAGGGAAGAATGACTACGCTCTTGGCGTCGCCGATATTGGCCAGATGCGAGATCAGCCGCAGCCGCTCTACCAGGCACTGCGCTGCTGCGGCGTCGTGCGTTTCAAAGCTCAGCACGGCGCCAAAGCCATGCCGCAGGGTGCGCTGTGCCACGGCGTGGGATGGATGGGAGGGTAAGCCAGGATAGAGGATGCGCTTAACGGCCGGGTGCTGATTAAGCCAGCGCGCCAGTGCCAGGGCGGTGTCGCAGGAGCGCTGCATGCGCAAGCTGAGGGTCTCTAACCCTTGCAGGGCCAAAAAGGCGGCAAAGGGCGACAAGGTCATCCCCATGGTAAAGAGGCCCAGATCGCGGGCGCGCAGGGTAAACGCCAGCTCTCCGGCTCGCGACAGGTAGCTGCGGCCACGGCCATCGCGCGCGGTGAAGGCGGGGAACTTGCCGCAGGCCCAATCAAAGCGCCCGGCCTCGACGATCACCCCGCCTATCAGCGTGCCGTGCCCGCCGATCCATTTGGTAGCGGAGTGGACTACCAAGTCGGCGCCAAGGAGTAGCGGCTGGCAGAGGTAGCCGCCGCCACCCCAGGTGTTGTCGACCACCAGCGGCACCGCGTGGCGGTGGCACACTTCAGCCAGCGCCGGTAAGTCGGGCACGGTGCCGCTTGGGTTAGCGATAGTCTCGACCCAGACCGCCACGGTCTCCGGCGACAGCGCGGCTGCCATAGCCTCGGGGGTCGGTGGGACAGCGCAGATCTCGCACCCCCAGGGCGCCAGCAGCTTATTGAGCAGGCTGAAGGTGCCGCCGAACAGCTCCTTGGAGACCACTAACCGCGCCCCCGGCCTGGCCAGTGTCAGCAGACAGGCGGTAGCTGCGGCCTGGCCGGAGCTCAGCGCCAGGCCCGCCCGGCCCGCTTCTAGCGCTACCAGCCGCGCCACCAGGGCCTCCACGGTCGGGTTGTGCATCCGCCCGTACTGGTTCCCCTCGGCCTCGCCGGCAAACAGCGCTGCGGCTTGCGCGGCGCTGTCGAAGACATAGCTGCTGGTGGCATAGATCGGCACAGCTCGAGCCCCGGTCGCGGGGTCGGCCTGCTCCTGCCCGGCGTGCAGTTGCAGCGTCTCAAACTCCCAGGCGGCCATAGTCAGGCTGTGACAGGTTGGCGACAGGCGCTAAGCGCCTGGGCAAAGTCCTCAATCAGGTCATCAATATGCTCGAGTCCTGGCGCTATGCGGATCTGCCCGGGCGTCACCCCGGCTGTTAAGCGCTCAGCCTCGCTGAGCTGCGAGTGGGTGGTGCTGGCCGGATGGGTCACCGAGGTTTTGGCGTCGCCTAAGTTAACCAGCCGCGAGGCCAGCTTGAGGCTGTTGAGGAAGGTCTTACCGGCCTCGAAGCCGCCGGTTAGCTCGAAGGTCAGAATCGCCCCGGCGCCGCGAGGGAAGTGGGCTTTGGCTCGGTCATGATGGGGGTGGCTGGGCAGGACGGGGTGGTTGACGCTTTCAACCCCCTCCTGAGCGAGCAGCCACTGGGCCAACTGATGGGTGTTGTGCATGTGCCGCTCGGCGCGCAAGCTGAGCGTTTCAAGACCCAGCAAGAACAAGAAGGCGTTATGCGGGCTCATGGCCGCGCCGATATCCCGCAGCCCCTCGACTCGCGCCCGGATGGCAAAAGCGATGTTGCCGAAGGGGCCGCCTGCCCCGAACACCTCCCAGAAGTTAAGCCCGTGGTAGCTAGGGCTCGGCTCGGTGAAGAGCGGGTAGCGGCCGTTACCCCAGTTAAAGCTGCCGGCGTCAACTATCAGCCCGCCGATGCCGGTGCCGTGGCCGTTGATCCACTTGGTAGCCGAGTGCAGCACCACATCGGCACCGTCATCAATCGGCCGGTAGAGGTAGCCGCCCATAGCGGTGGTGTTATCGACCAGCACCGCGACGCCGCGGTCGTGGGCCGCTTGGGCGATGGCCTTAAGATCGGGCAGGGCCAGCGCCGGGTTGGCAATCGACTCCAGGTAGACCGCCTTGGTGTGCTCATCGATCAGCCTGGCGTAGTCAGCAGGGTTATCGTCAGAGCCGACAAAGCGCACCTCGATGCCGAGCCGCGGCAGCGTCACTTTGAAGAGGTTGTAAGTGCCGCCGTATAGGTTCGGCGAGGAGACGATGTTGTCGCCCGCCTGGGCCAGCATCAGGATGGCGATGAACTCCGCCGCGTGCCCCGAGGCCACCGCCAGCGCCGCCGCGCCTCCCTCTAGGGCCGCGATGCGCCTTTCCAGCACGTCGTTAGTCGGGTTCATGATGCGGCTGTAGATATTGCCGAACTCCTGTAGGGCGAACAGCCTGGCGGCGTGATCGGCATCATCAAAGGCGTAGGCGGTGGTCTGGTAGATCGGCACAGCGCGGGACTTGGTGGCGGGGTCGATAGTCTGGCCGGCATGGATTTGCAACGTTTCAAAGCGGTAAGCCATAATTCCTCCGGGGATCGGTAGTCAAGTATTCGAGTAGTCAAGTATTCGAGTATTCAAGTATTCAAGTAGGGGCAAGCCTGTCAGGCTTTCAGGCTCTCAATTACTCGGGCGAAGCCTTGTCTGTCAGCCAGTGGTTTTTGCCGATCGCCTGGTCAGCGCTTCGCGAAATTACTCGGGCGACCCTGCGACTTGTGCGCAGGGCTTATTACTCGGGCGAAGCCTTGCACTCCGAAGGGCGGGCCGAGGGTTCCCCTGAGGCTTGCCCTGTCCTGCGGTTTACTCGCAGGAGAAGTGAAGGGGTTCACCCCGAAGGGCGAAACTGTCCTAGCTGATAGCCTGACTAGCTGACGATCTGACAGCCCTTTTCCAAACAGCAAGACGCGGCTCTGGCTGCCTCTGGGGCGTTGCCAAGCCGCCTAACGCATTCGCCGATGATAGCTGTTAATCATGCCTGCCTCCTGGTCTCGTCGAGGCTTTACGCCCCTATCTTTCCAGGCTGCGCGCTATCGTAGCGCCCACACCCGGCTGGATGGAGCACCCGCCTACATGAAGGCTGGTTGCTGCGGCTTCAACGGGCCAGATCCCTCCGCCGCTCTGGATAAGAGTCACCCCGCAGGGTGATAGCGGTGATTAAAGCACATCATCGCGCTGTGTGCAAGCGTCGGCCAAGCTTTGAGGCTCACAGCGGTAACCGTGAGACTAGCGAGAGCCAGAAGCCCTCGGCATAACCTCCCGCGACCCCCACGCTCAGCGGGGCGCCGTAGTTGATGACCAGATCGGCCATCACCGTCAGGTCGGCACCGAGGTAAAAGCCTCCCGCAAGCCAGCCGCGCAGCCGAGGCGTGAAGGTGAGGCGCTCCAGAGCATAGAGGCCGTCATCGTAGCGCCAGGCGGTTATCAGCGAGAGGCGATGGCCGAGTGAGGCCAGGGCCATGACGCTCTCGGGTGTCAGGGGGATAGGCAGGGCCGGGCGATAACCAGCCGTCAGGGCCAGCTCGAGCGTCCCCCCTGCTAGCGGCTGCAGGTAGCTGGCCTCGGCCCAGGCGCCTAGCGAGGCCCCACTGTGTACGGCCGTCGCGCCCAGGCGCAGCCCCCGCGTGCGGTAGCCCCACCAGTCGGCACGTTGGTTAGAGACTATCGCCTCAGCCCGTCCATCGAGCTGCCAGCGCCCGGTTGAGGGGAGGTACACGGGCCCTAGTTCGAGGCTCAACCGGCTAAGCCAGCGGTCGTTAGGCAAGGTGGCCATAACAGCCGCCGCAACACCAAAGGCGGTCTCGGTGGTGGGGGCCAGATGCGGCCGGTGCGGCCAGACCCCGGCTTGCAACCCCAGGCTCAGCGGGTGCTGCCGCCCGAAAGCATTAAGGATGGTGTTGGCGCCGTAATCGTAGCGGAGGTAGCCGTAGGCGCTGCCGAGCGGCCCCACGAGCGCCGTATCGAGACCCAGGCGAAGGGCATAGCTGTGCAGGCCAGAGTCGTCCTGGCCAAAGACGGTAAGCTCGGCGGCCAGACGCGGTGGCGACAATCCTACCGCCAGGCCGGTAGGCAGCCAGCCGTAAGGAGCCAGGCTGGGCTGCGGGTCATAAGGGCGGACTGGATAGGCCGCAGGGGCCACGCCGTCAAGAGGGAGCGGCTCAATCACCCCCGCCACCGGGCTAAGCTGCGGACGTATTACCGCCAGGTCGTAGCCGCGTCCGCCCAGCGCCACGTGCCAGAGGTAATCGCCGGCCGCCACCGGGCTAAAGGCACCGCCTAACGTCCGGGTTAGCCGGTACAGCGCGAGCCTGTCTAGCTCGAGCCGATAGAGATCGAACGCCCCGGTCTCGTCGCGGTCGGAGCGGAACAACAGCGCCC
>JGI24110J20144_1000181_pt1 | contig 13853 bp, 17 predicted proteins | sample SubbioR11Jul_8A2_FD_20144 | JGI IMG/M metagenome (IMG submission 20144)
CGCGAGTGGCTGCAAAACACGCGCTACCTCATCAACCCCACCGGGCGCTTCGTCATCGGCGGCCCGCAAGGCGACTGCGGCCTGACCGGGCGCAAGATCATCGTCGACACCTACGGCGGCGCCTGCCCGCACGGCGGCGGTGCCTTCAGCGGCAAAGACCCGACCAAGGTTGACCGCTCGGCCGCCTACGCCGCGCGCTACGTGGCGAAAAACATCGTCGCCGCCGGGCTGGCCAAGCAGTGCCAGATTCAGGTCGCCTACGCCATCGGCGTGGCCAGGCCCATGAACGTGACCGTCTATACCGAAGGCACGGGCGTGATCCCGGACGACAAAATCGCCCACATCGTCGGTGAGGTGTTCGACCTGCGCCCGCGCGGCATCATCCAGATGCTGGACTTGTTGCGCCCGATCTACAGCAAAACCGCCGCCTACGGCCACTTCGGCCGCGACGAACCCGAGTTCACCTGGGAGCGCACCGACAAGGTGCAGGTGCTGCGCGAACTGGCGGGGCTGAAGTAACACCCACCGCCCCCAGGGGGCAGCAAGGGGGCGTGTCTGGGCAGCCGGGTTTCGTTCGGCGTCAGAGCGCCCCGAGGCGTTTGAGCATGGTGTGCTTGGTCTGGGCAAAGGTGGCGGCCAGGCCACGCAATTGCTCGAGCTGTTCAGCCGGGTCGGTGACGGGCTTGCCCTCCTTGAGCAAAGACCGGTTGAGGCGGCGCAAACTCTGCTGCGCTGCTTCGGGCCAAGCGGCCTCTTTGCGGCCATCTAAAGCAGCAGCCACAAAAAACCATTCCACCTCCGAGATCGAAAGCGCGGCCCCAGCACGCGGCAGGCTGATGAAGCGGTAGGGCGCACCGTCACACACGGCTTGCGAAAGCGCGGCGTTGCAGCTGCGCCCAACCTTGCTGTCCTGCCCGGTCTGGTGCAGCATGCACCAGCCGCCATGCAGGAGCATCGAGAGGGCTTGCAGCGTGTTGACGGGCGCATTCGCTTCGCTGCTGCTCTCGATCAGTTCACCGACAGTGATGCCGTCGGGGTGTTTCTGTAGGGCACTTCTATAAACACCCAAAATTTCCACCGATCTCGTGCTGTTCGCCGAAAGGCGCAATCCGAAACCAGACTAGGCGCATGGCCAAACCGCAGTCGGCGCAACCGGAGCACTGCAATATATTTCGTTACGGGTCAAGCAGATAGAGCATCAATGCGGGTACAATTCGCTGTCTTCCACCCGTGCTTCCACCCGTGCTTCTTCCATGAGGTTGCCATGATGCAAAACAGTCTGTTCGATCTACAAAATCGTTATGCCAGCCTCTCTGCAGCCGGCGACTCACTGGAACGTCTGAACGCCGTCATTGACTGGGAGCTGTTTCGTCCCCTGCTCGATCGCATTGACATCAAGGAACGAAAGAACACCTCGGGGCGCAAGCCAACCTGCCGCATCCTCATGTTCAAGCTCCTGATTCTGCAACGACTCCACAACCTCTCGGATGAGCGACTGCAATACCCAGTCAGCGACCGGCTCTCCTTCATGCGCTTTCTGGGGCTCGAACTGTCGGGGAACGTGCCCGATGCCCGCACCGTATGGGCGTTTCGTGAAGCCCTGAAGAAGCACAAGCTGGTTGATGCGTTGTTCGAGCGGTTCAATCAAGCGTTGGCAGCACTGGGGGTTGACTGGGTGTCGAACTCAAAAGCGGCCAGATCATCGATGCCACCTTTGTGCCGGTCCCGATTCAACGCAACGGGCGCGAGGCCAACGCCATCATCAAGGCCGATGCCGTGCCCGTCGACTGGGGAAAGACACCGAACAAACGGGCACAGAAGGATGTCGATGCCCGCTGGACAAAAAAGGGCGGACAGAATCACTGCGGCTACAAGAACCACATCACTTTATCGGCGTGGGTTTGATGAATCTGGCCTACAACCTCAAGCGCGTTGAGGCTCTGATTCGCTTGAAGGTGTTTGACTTTGACAGGGTAGGTGCGCCCGAAGTGCTGGAAATGGCATGAAATGGGTGGAATTACCTACAAAACAGCCCAAATGTGATGAAAATCCAGACAAATCGCCGTAAAAACTGCGAGAGAAACCCGAATGTCATTTCAAGGCGAAATGCGGCGGTGCGGGATGAGGGGTGTCGTGATTTATAGAAGTGCCCGTAAGCGATTCGAAGCCTTCCTGATTGATCGGTGCAAAGGCAAAGATGCGAACAAGCTGCGGTTCGTGGTGGAGTGAAGGAAATGCTATGTTGATCAAGAGTCTGCATTTGAGGAATTTTCTCAGCTACGGTGAAACTAGCCCGGTCGTTGAGCTGCGTTCACTCAACGTCATCATCGGTCCAAATGGCTCAGGAAAGTCCAATCTCATCGAAGCGATCGACTTAATCCGCTCTACACCGAGCACTTCGGAAAAATCCAATTTGCTGGCGACTATCCGCGATGGTGGCGGCGTGCGGGATTGGCTATGGAAAGGTGCGGTCAAGACACCTAACGCTAGCATCGATGCGGTGATCAGCAATCCCAAAGGGCCAGCTGAGTTGCGGTACGTATTAAGCTTCTCGGAAGTCGGGCAGCGTTTCGAGATCATTGATGAGCGCATTGAGAACGAAACGCCAGATGGCGGGCACGACAAGCCATATTTTTACTACCAGTTGAAACATGGGCACGGCATATTGAATGTCAAAGGGCAACAACGGGGCTTGTTGCACGAGGACATTGATCCGACAGCCTCGATCCTTTCTCAGCGAAAAGACCCAGACCAGTACCCCGAGCTAACATTCCTTGGTACCACATTTGCGAAGATGCGTCTGTATCGCGAATGGACCTTTGGTCGATACACAATTCCACGTCTACCGCAGAAAGCCGACCTGCCCAACGAACACCTAGAGCCAGACGCCAGCAACCTTGGGTTGGTGCTCAACCGACTGCGTCGCGAGCCTGTAGTCAAAAGAAGACTGCTTGAAGCCTTGCGGGTACTGTATGACGGCATAGACGACTTCGACGTTCAGATTGAAGGGGGAACTGTGCAGGTGTTCTTCCACGAAGGTCGCTACACAGTCCCTGCCACGCGACTGTCCGACGGCACTTTGCGTTATCTCTGCCTTTTGGCAATTCTCTGCCACCCCAACCCCGGGCCACTGGTATGTATCGAAGAGCCTGAACTGGGATTACACCCCGATGTCTTGCCCACTTTGGCGACGCTTCTAAAAGAAGCGTCTGAACGAACTCAACTCATCATTACAACGCATTCCGATGTACTGGTGGATGCGCTGACGGATATGCCTGAAGCAGTGCTCGTAGCAGGAAGGTCAGAACACGGCTCCACTTTGGAGCGACTGAACGCTGAGAAGCTCAAGCCGTGGCTCGAAAAATACCGTCTCGGGCAGCTTTGGACCCGTGGCGAGATTGGGGGAACGCGGTGGTGAAGCTCTATGTCGAAGGAGGCGGAGACGCAGCCGCGTTGAAAACAGCATGCCGTGAAGGGTTCACAAAATTCATTACTGATGCCGGTCTAAAGAATCGTCCACGTGTTGTAGCCTGTGGAAGTCGTCGCGATGCTTTCGATTCCTTCTGCACAGCAATTGCCAACAATGAAGAGGCCATGTTGCTAGTCGATAGCGAGGCTGCGGTTTCAGCTGACCATCAGAATGCGGTTGCTCCAGCCCAGTGGCGGCCTTGGTCTTACCTCAAGCAGCGCCAAGGTGATGGTTGGGACAAACCTGCTGGCAGTGAAGACATCGATTGCCACCTAATGGTCCAAATCATGGAGTCTTGGTTTCTTGCAGACTGCGAAACTTTGTCATCCTTCTTTGGAAATGGATTCAAGAAGAACCAGCTTCCCTCAGCTGATCGCGCCATAGAAAGCGTGGCCAAAGCAGACGTCTATACAGCTTTGCAAAAGGCTACCGCTGACTGCAAGACCAAAGCGCCCTACGGCAAAGGAGAACATTCCTTCAAGATTCTGGCGAAGATTGATCCGGCGAAGGTTGCGGCAGCTTCACCATGGGCAAAGCGCTTTGTGGATGCACTTAAGCAAAGGATGGACGGGGCACATGACGCGTGATGAATTGCTAGCCCGCCTGAACTCCATTGAGTGGAACGACATTGAATTTAAAGAGGCAGCCTGGGAGGTCCCCAAGAGCGCACTGTCGACAGTCAGCGCCTTTGCCAACACGGCAGGCACGACAGATATCGAGTCGACCTTACGAGATATCGGGCTTGCACCCGTAAAAGCCTGGGTGCCCGACCCGGCGATGAAGGCTTCGGCGACGGCCAAGCGCACGAAAAAGGCGCGAGACAAAGCGGCATAGAATGGGCTGAAACAACTGAGCGTCACGATACCAATCGACCAGCACTCCTTGGTCAGGGCGTTTGCCGCCCGGACGAAAGCGGGCGAACCCGCTGCACAGGTGCTTGATGACATGCGTTTGCAGATGGGCGGCGCGAGTGGCGGGTCACCGACCATCCCGCTGTCTACGATCACAGCGGTTCCAGCAGGATTGAGCGCGTGGCGTCGCTGGCTGATCAGGCTGCTGCTACCTGCAGAGATATGTGTCCTCTTGGGGCTCGACGCAGAGCGTGTGTAGCCGTGTGTCTGCTACGGTCGTACGCGGAAAGGGCTTGCCAGCCCCGTGCTACCAATGAGGGATTCGCCGTGAGCCCTTCGAGATGACCCAGCCCCACGATACCGGCTACAAGCTTCTTTTTTCCGATCCGATCATCGTGCGCGACCTCGTCCAGGGGTTCATCGATGATGCTTGGCTCGCGCAGTTGGATTTCAGCACGCTGGAGCGCGTCAATGTGCAGTATGTGACGCAGGACATGCGCCAGCGTGAGGACGATGTCGTGTGGCGGGTGAAGAGTGGCGAGCGTTGGCTGTACTTGTATTTGCTGATCGAGTTCCAGAGCAGCGTCGACCGCTTCATGGCGCTGCGGATGATGGTGTATGTCGGGCTGCTGTATCAGGACTTGATCAGCCAGAAGCAGCTCGGGCCGGATGGCCTGCTGCCGCCGGTGTTGCCGGTTGTGCTGTACAACGGCGAGACCCGTTGGCGTGCGCCGACCACGTTGGCAGCGTTGTTGCCGAAAGTGCCGGCGTTTTTGGCGCCGTTGCAGCCACAGATGCAGTACGTGCTGATCGACGAAGGGGCGTATCCGGCGTCGGCCTTGAGTGCGTTGCCGAAAAACTTGGTGGCGGCCATTTTCAAACTGGAGCAACCGCAGCACCCGGCAGAGATCCAACGGATTCTGGCCGAGGTGCTAGAGGCGACGAAAGGCCCCGAATACGTCCAGGTGCGTCGTATCATCGCACTCTGGATTCGCGCCGCGTTGAATCGAAACCGGCGTTACCCCATCCCGCTGCCTGAGCTGGATGATTTGCAGGAGTTGAGTGTCATGCTGTCACAGCGTATCGAGGAATGGGCCAAGGCTTACATGGCTACGGGCGAAGAGAAAGGGCTGGAGAAGGGGCTGGAGCAAGGCTTGCTAAAAGGCGAGGCCCGGATGCTGGGTCGCCTGCTCAGCCGTCGCTTTGGTGAGCTGCCTGCCTGGGTCGAGCAGCGTTTGAACGAGGCGACGGAAGCGCAGTTGGCTGCTTGGTCGGATGCCGTGCTCGACGCTCAAAGCCTGACGGCGGTCTTTGCAGAGCCGCCGGCCAGTCACTGAGATGCGGAGTTTTACAGGGTGAGCACCCGTAGGCGGCTGCTGAACATCTGCCGTGTTGTAGTCTCGCCAACGAGTTCGCTGAGTTTCCTGTTGAGCCGGTGACCAATCGTGGCGGCGACTGGGTCGCTGACGACGAGGTGAAGCTCGTCAAGCCAGCCGTCGCGATACGCGACGCAATACGACTCGCGCTCGAAAATCCTTAGGATGAAACGGGCTAATCTGTCTAGGTCCCCGGTGCTGCGGTAGGACTGCTCGACCTCGACCCACACGACCCCGGTTCGAGGCATGCCGTAATAGTCATTTTCGTGTTCAATAATGAGCGCATCGGGCACCTTGTCGAAAAACACGCGGTCAGGGTCGAGGCAAATCTCCCGATCCGTCATGACTTCGTAGCCCGCAGCTTGCGCCAGTGCGCAGATCCTGTTGGCGCCGTCGCGATGTGCGCTGATCGAGCGCAGCAGATCCTTCCCACTTGACTGTGGCACCTGATCGACTGGATCTTCGAGGACCCACGCCTGAATCCGCAGTACCAGCAGAAGTCTGATCTTCAAGCCGCCCGTGCGCCACACGGCGAAGCGCCGGCGCGTGCAGACGGTGATGCAGGAATTGATCTACGTGAGCACCAAGGTGGTCGCGCACGCACGGCGCAAGCTTCTGAACTTTGCCAGCCGTTGCCCGCCGTTGCCCGCCGTTGCCCGGCGTTTGTGGTGTTCGAGCGGTTGTATGGTCAGTGGTCCTCGGCGTAACCGCCTCGAAGTTGCCGCGCTGCGCGCACATCGGCCACCGCCGGGGGGCGCGCGCAACCAGAGGGGGAGGCCACACAAAAAATGCCCATGCCTCGGGCTGGGGGCGGGGCTGGTCATTGAACTTGCGGATTCAGGGTAACTACAATAAGTGTCATGCAGATCGAGTTCGACCCCGACAAGCGCGATAAGACACTCACGCAGCGTGGCTTGGATCTCGCCCATGCTGGCGAGGTGTTCGCCGGGGTGAACGTCACTGCGGAAGATGCCCGGTTTGATTACGGTGAGCCACGGTTCACCACTGTCGGCGTGCTGGACAGCCGGATGGTTATCCTGGTCTGGACGCCTCGCGGCGAGGTTCGCCGCATCATCAGCATGAGGAAAGCCAATGAACGTGAAATCGCAAGATTCGCCCAAGCCATGGGTTGACCCGGACGACGCACCGGAGTTGACTCAAGACTTCTTCGAGCAGGGCGAGTGGAAAATCGGTGACCAGCCGGTATCGGCACAAGCAGGCGCTGCCGCGCTGCGTGAGGCGCTTTCCCGTGGTCGCCCCAAGGCGCAAAGCACCAAACAGGCCCTGACGATGCGTTATGACGCGGAGGTCATCGAGGCCTTCAAGGCTACCGGCAAGGGTTGGCAGACACGGATGAATGACGCCTTGAAAGACTGGCTGCAAACGCATTCGCCCACATGACATGACCCGCCCCCGTGCATCCCTGATTTCCCTGTCCGACACGCCCTGGTACCACGTCGTCAACCGCTGCGTGCGCCGCGCATTTTTGTGCGGCCACGACGCCACCACAGGCTGCAAATTAAAAAGGACACCCACTTTAATGGCGACTTGCCCTGGACACCCACCGCCTGCCCACCACGCCAACCTTGTTGCGCGCCGCTATCGGCGTTTTTCCACACTCAACGTTTCATCGAAGGAGGATCGTTCCGATGGACATTTGTTCATTACGGTGCTGGCCTATCAGTGTGTGCAGGTGTTGCGGACGCAATTGAGAAAAGCAGGCATCAAGGATTCCTGGGCAAGCTTGAGAGACATGCTGACCGTTCAGCGTCGGTAACGGTCAGTATTCGGTGCAAAAACGGGAGCACCGTTCATGTGCGAAAGAGCACACAACCTGAGCCTGCACTGAAGGCGATTTACCAGGCTGTCGGTGTGAATGGGTTGACCGGAGGAACCAAAAAACTGATCGCTTGACGGCAAGATTACGAGCAAATCGAGGACGTGAAATATCAATGCGATGTAACTGCTTGATTATTAAGGTGGTTTGTGGGTGGTTGTTAAATGTCCCATCCCGGATGATTGTATAGACCCCAGAAGGTACCCATTGCTGGCAGCTCGCAAGGCGATGCGCCAGTTGGTGGACAATCTGGGTTCAACCCTCGTTGCTGGAGTGCTTTGATGATGATCGCGCTACACAAGAACGCACGCACCACGCCGGCCATTCGAGCTGAGATAGCGGCCAGCGCCGACAGCGTAGTGACTCTGGCGCGGCGTTATGGCATCTCTGAAGAGACGGCGCGCAAGTGCGCAAGTGGAAGAAGCGCGCCAGCGCGCCAGCGTGCACGATGCCTCCCACACCCCGCACCGTCTGCAGAGACCACCCTCACGCCCGCTCAGGAGCGGGTCGTGGTTGAGCTGCGCCGCACCTTGCTGCTGCCTTTGGACGACCTGCTGGCGGTCACCCGCGAGTTCGTCTGCCCCAAAGCCACCCGCTCTGGCCTCGATCGCTGTTTGCGCCGCCATGGTGTGGGCAACCTGGGTGCCCTCAAACCCGCGCAGCCAGCGCCGCAGAGCAAGGCGTTCAAGGCCTACGAGCCAGGCTACCTGCACATAGACCTGAAGTACCTGCCGCAGATGCAGGACCAGAGCAGCCGGCGCTATCTGTTCGTGGCCATCGACCGCGCCACGCGCTGGGTGTTCGTGGCGATCAAGAAGAACAAGACAGCGGCCAGCGCCAAGGCGTTTCTCAACGCTGTGCACAAGGCTTGTCCGATGCGTATCAGCAAGGTGCTCACCGACAACGGCAAGGAGTGCACCGACCGCCTCTTTGCCTCGCGGGCCAGGCAGCCCACGGGGGAGCACGAGTTCGATCAGCTGTGCGCCAGCCTGGGCATTGAACATCGGCTGACCAAGCCCAGAACGCCGCGCACCAACGGCATGGTCGAGAGATTCAACGGACGCATTGCCGATGTGCTGCGAAGCCACCGCTTCAACAGCGGGCAGGACCTGGAGCACACGCTGCTGCGCTACGTGGCCCTGTACAACCACCAGTTCCCCCAATCAGCGTTGAAATCCAAAACACCATTACAGTCCATGAAGGACTGGTACGCAGAGCGACCTGATTTGTTCGTCAAACGGCCCTATGATCATACGGGATGCGACAGTTAAACTTGGGCTACACCGCCCATCAGGCGACAACGCGCGAAACTTCAGAAGCATGGCGACGGGCAGCGGCACTTCGGCGCGCCGTCGTCGTCCCCAGCGGGGCTACTTGCCGCGCTTCGGGGCCGGAGCCGGATGCTTGGTGCGCTCCTTCTCCGTTTCGCGGGGGCGCTGCTCGGCCACCTGCTTGGTGGTGAAGGTGCCCTTCGCGGAATCGCGGTATTGGGTCTGGGTGCGGGTCTTCTGCGTCATGGCAGTGCTCCAGGCTGATAAAAATTACAGCCTGTTGAAATATACAGTAGCATTCGTAGGCGTGTAGGCCCGTCAGGAACCCGATGGCCGCAGGGAGATACGCCCCTCGAAGTTCCTGATGATCTGCACATAGCTTTCGTGCGTGATGAGCGCCGGGCCGCGATCCTTGGTCAGCCACAGCGTGTCGTCGCTCGCCCGTGATGTCCAGCCGGTCAAGTTGCCAAACTGATCCACGATTTGCAGATTGCCGATAGGCAGGCCACAGCCTCTCGGCAGCCTGAGCGAATTGTCAATCGCGGAGAAACGGGCAAAGCCCAGACTCTCCGCCCGCACATTCAAGCGCCCTTCGACCTGATGCGCGCTGCGGCCTTGGTGGTCGCGATACACCGAGACCGTCAGCAACTGGGCATCAACCGCGCCGAGCGCCGTCATCCATTGCGGATCGTGCAGGTTCGCCACGACGGCGACGAACCGTGGGATGTAGCGCAGCAACGCTTCGGCTTCCTCCCGCTTGAGCACCGGGAAGCCGCGACACAAGCTCGTGACGCACGAGGTCTCCGGCTCACCGAAGCGGAAGCACCGCACCTGCGGCAGCACATGGTGTTCCAGCGAATGCCCGGCGAGTTCAACTTCGACCACGAACCAGTGGGACAGGCTTTTGTGGATCAGCGCCAGGTCAGCTGACCGGCGCTCACCCTCCAGCACAAAGGCACCCGCGAACACGCCGCAGGTGTAGTCGGGCAGCAGGCATGAGAGAGCCTTGACGACCTCAGCTTCAAAAGCGACCTCAACAAACTCGGTCGGGTCGATCAGATGGAAGATGTTGTCGATGTGGCACTCGCCTGTCAGCAATGTCTTCATGCGCGGCTCCAGCTCACCGACGCAACGCCCTCAAGGCGTTCTTCCTCTTCCTTCAGCCGGTCAATCTCCGGCCCCGTCGCCACCAGCGTGTAGATCGTTGCGCCATCCTTGCCCTTGGCAGGGCGAACGACTCGCCCAAGCCGCTGAATCCGCTGGCGGCGCGTCGCGGTGCTGGCGGCGATGATCCCCAGTTCGGTCTCCGGCACGTTGAAGCCCTCATCGAGCGCACGGCACGTCACCAGGACATCGATTTCGCCGCGGCGGTATTGACCCAACATGCCCGCGCGGGCGCGCAGCGTGAGTTTCGAGTGATAGACGCCGCTCTTCACGCCGTTTTCCAGCAGGATCGAATGGATCAGGTCGCAGGCCTCGATGTCTTCATGAAAGACCAGCGCCCGCTTGCCACGGTTTCCGGCGAGCAGCTTCAATGTCAGCCGGATACGGTTGAGGCTCAGATTGAGCACGCGTGCCCGCTTGAGGAACAGCGCTATCGTTTCTTCGGCTTCTGGGCCGAACTTCGAGATGGATCGAGCAATCGCCTTGCTCAGCTTGTCGTATTCAGTCTGCCGGTCTTCTTCGAGGTCGAAGACGATGTTCCGCAGTTCGAAGGGAACAATGACCCCGTCGCGCAGCGCCGCCGCATAGTCGTAGCTGAAGATTACCGGGCCAAGCGCGGGGATCAGCACATCCTGCAGCCCCTCGTCGTAGGGTCGTTCCGGGGTGGCCGAAAGACCCAGTGACGCCGAGGTGTTGACGCTCAACGCCGCGCGGAAGTGTTCGGATGCGGCTTTGTGGCACTCGTCTACCACCAGGAAGACCTTGTGATTGGCAATGCGTTCGGCGAGCTTCGCCGCCGTATTGATCACCGCGATGTTGATCGCGCCCACCCGAAACCGCAGGTTGCCCGTGACGATGTTGATTTCGTCCAGATCGAGATCGAAGTATGCGGCGGCCTCAGACCACCACTGCTCAAGCAGCGCCGTCGTTGGCACCACGATGAGCGTGGCGTTGGGGCGGATGCGGTCGATGCACGAGAGGGCAAACACGGTCTTGCCGCCGCCGGTGACGACGCTGACGATGCCGCGATTGCCCGCGCGCTCCCACTCCTGCAGCGCGGCTAACTGCCATCCGCGTGGTGCGAGCTTTGGCAAGGCCGCGCCCTACGACTGAGCGCTGGCTTGACCGGCTGCCCCGTCGAACAACTGGGCTTCGGCCTGTTGCCGCACTTCCGCATCGGCGTTGTCAAGCTGGTCGGCGCGTGCCCGCAGCAGGCTGTCTTTCAGACGCCGGATGCTGTCCGGGTTCAGCCGCGCCGCCAGCATCTTCGAGACCATGAACTCCGCCACCGCGTCGAAGATGTATTGATGAATGCACTCGTCAATCGCGTCGCCCGACAACGACAGGTAGTAGGGATGCAGGCCGTTGATGATCACATGCAGGACGCCAGCGGCGGCCCCAGGCACGAACGTGACGTGCGGCTCGTATTCACTGGTTTCCTTGGCGGAAATGATCACCGTGAGGTCGGGCAGGATCGACAGCCGGGCAATCTCGTCCTCCACCGTCAGCGAGTTCAGCAGTTGCCGGTTGTTGGCGGTAATCGTTTCGGGCGGGGGCAGCGCCGCGTTGTTCAGCGCATCCTTGATTTCGTTGCTGGTGAACTCGTTCTTCATGCTGTCCACCAGATCACGCACCTTGTCTTTCGACCACTTTTGCGTCTTGCCGCCGCGCCGCTTCTTCGCGTAGTCGCTGTATTCCTTGGTCTCGGCCACCAGGAAACGTTCCAGATCGTCTTCTTCCTCGCCCTGAAACAGCACGGCATCCTTGGTGTGCGAGACGACAAAGCCGTCCAGCAGCAGAACACCCGTCAAGCGCTGTGCAACCAGGTTGTTCGCGCCTTCGTCATCGACGCCGCCGAAGATTGCCTTGGGCTTCCAGGCCGTCGGGAAGCCTTGAATCTGCCGGTTGTTCTGGAACAGCGAGAAGCCACCGAACTTCCGACCGCCGCGCTTGAGAACACCGATCCAGCCGCTGACGCTCTTGCCCGCAATCTGGGTCACCGGCAGGTCGCGGCGCATCGGGAGCCCCGCCGGATCGGTGTCCCAGTCCATGTCCTGGGGCGGGCCGACTTCGTCGCCGTTGTAGGTCAGCTTGAGCGCGACCTGGCCCTTGTCGTCCGGGCGCAGGTCGAACATATACATCGACCCAAGGTAGGTGCGAATGACTTCTTCGGAGCGGGTCTGGATCACGCGCCGCAGGTCGCTGATGACGATCTTGGTGTAGTGCGCCGACGTGTCCACCTTGCGCAGCGTCAGCGGCACCTTCGCGCCGTGGTGGGCAATGGCGTCAACATCGATGTTTGCCGTCCACTCTTCGCCGCTGCCGAACTCGCAGGTCACGACCGACCACTTGGCCCCAATCCAGCAGGCCGCTGTCTTCATGCCCATGCCGTATTTGGAGCGGCCCTTGCTGTCTTTCGTCGGGTGCGCGATGCGTAGTGCCGCAATCAGATCATCCTTGGACATCCCGACCGAGTTGTCTTCAATCGAGATTTCCTTGGTCTGGCGGTTGTGGACGATGTCAACGGTCAGGGGCCTTCCCTCAGACCGCAGCAAATCATCGACAAGGTCGCCATAGTTGAGGCGCGATTGGGTCGAGTTATCGACGAACTCGGCGAGGGCGAACCACATGCTGTAGCTGAGGCGGCTGTAGGCATCGATTGCCTTCGGGCCTACGCTCAGTTCCGCTTCGAATTCTTGTGTCATCCAGCTTGCTCCCACGTTAGAAAGGAAAACGTGCCGATTCAAGTCGGCAGCGCGCTACCACTGCGAAAACGAGTCTTGGGTGATGTGATCGCCGAAGCGGCCACGTGATCCCTTGATGTAGTCCTCGGACGCTTCGATGCTGATCCAGAAGCGCTCAAGTTCTTCGGCGGCGGCCCCCGTCGTGTTGCTGCCGCCAAACGGGTCGAGGACGATGTCGCCCGGCACCGTCAGAAACTTGATGAAGAACTTCGCCAGGTCGCTCGGCATCCGCGCCGGATGCAGCTGGAGCTTGTTGTCGCGGCAGTAGGTCTGGTAGGCGTCGCCGCTGTGGGTGTTGGCATAGGTGAGCACATTCGACGGGATCGCCCCGCCGTTGTCGCGCAGGAAGGCCGTTTCGCTGATGTCGTGTTCGGACGGGCGCTTGCCTGCGTTGTAGCTGCCCTTCTTGAGCAGCCCCTTCATCGCTTTGCTGTATTCCTGCAGCACACGCTGATTGTTTGCCTTGGGCGTTCGACTGGACGACATCCACCACAGCTTGGTGAAGCTGTCCTTGACGCGAATGCGCTCGACATTGACCCATTGGGCAGGCGAGGGCAGCTTGGCCGGGTTCTGCCAGATGAACTCCTGGCAGAGGTGAAGCTCGTTTTTCGACTGGAATTCAAGCAGCGCGCGCAGGGCGAGCGTTGACATGACCGGCATCCCTGGTTCCCAGGAGTTGCCCATTTCGATCACGATGGAGCCGTCCGGCGTCAGCATCTTCTTGAACAGCGGCCCGAAGGCGCAGAGCCAGCGGATATAGGCGTCGCCGGTTTCGTTGCCGTAGCGCTTCTTGCGGTTGAGCGGGAACGGCGGCGAGGTGAAGATCAAATTCACTTTGCCCTCGAACCGCGCCAGCGAGCCGTCTTTCAGCAGTTCATCGGATTTGCCATGCAGCATCCGACCGGACGGTGTGGCGTAGGCGACATTGGCGGGAGGTCTGCCGAGAAAAGGGCTGGCAGGGCGCGTATCCGCTTCGTCGGCAGGATTCCTGAGCGTGGTCGTTTGCAGCATGATGGGCTAGGTCAGATTCATCAATTCGTGCTTATCGGGTTGTCACGCATACCCACTAGTGTGGTGTTGCGCTCTTGATGGAACAAATAAAACCGATGGATTTTTGGCCCTGATTAGGCGCAAACCACAG
>JGI24110J20144_1000189_pt1 | contig 13170 bp, 16 predicted proteins | sample SubbioR11Jul_8A2_FD_20144 | JGI IMG/M metagenome (IMG submission 20144)
AAAGCGCGAGAGGATATCAACCCCGCCCAGCCTGGCATCGGCTAGCGCCGTCCAGATGGGGGTTTCGCCGGGCTGCACCAGCTCGAGCCGCACAGTGGCGGTACCGCTGCCGATCATGCGCAAACGCTCGGCAGCAGCGCGCGACAGATCGATGATCCGGCCTGCCCTAAACGGCCCGCGGTCGTTGATCCGCACCACCACGCTCAGGCCGTTGGCTAGATGGGTTACCCGCACCTGAGTGCCAAAGGGGAGCGTGCGATGCGCAGCGGTAAGCTGCGTAGGGTCGAAAATCTCGCCGTTGGCGGTGCGGCGACCGGCAAAACCCGGGCCATACCAGGAGGCTACCCCCTCAGCCGGAAGCCCTAGGGCTCGAGCTGATACGCCTTGCGCCGCTTGCATCCGGGGCGCGGGTGGCAAGGCTGGCAGGCATGAGGCCAGCAATATCACTAGGATGATCCACAACCACCGCACTGCGCCTATGCTACCCGATTTGCCGGGGGAAGACCACCAGGGGCAACGAGATACCCCTTACCGTTATTGGCAAGGGGTGTGGAGCTTGGAGTGCGGCCTCCCATGACCCATCTGAGTCAGAGCTACAGCTCAGCCGGAGTCAGCTCCAGGTCCGGCGCACCAACTCCTGCTGGCACAGCACAAACGCTTCATAATCCTCGATCTTGGCAGTGCCCTCGCAGATCTCGCTCTCGCACTCGGAGATGATGTCGCGTAGCTCTTGGTTGGAGAGGCTAGGAAGCTTATCGATCAACTGCACGTTTTGAATCATAAACAGACCTCGCTTCATCCTTACGGCCTTCCTCGGTCCTAGGGTAGCAGGAGAACTCTTACAAAATTCTCACAAGGTCGGCTGCACCTCACGTGCCCTGAGAGCTGACAGGGCCAGGAGGAGGCGAGAAGAGATGGCCAAGTCAAGCGCAGCGTTGCTCGAGCCCTTCGTCGTTCATGCGGCCCAGCAGGCAGGTCTTTGCCCGCTCGTGGCCGGGCGTGCCGATCATGTGGCCAGTAAGGGCGAGGTCCGCAACAATAGCGCAAAGCGTGCTGGCGTCAGGCATCACGAGGGCGTTCCTCCATCCGCCAGACCCCCAAAAGCTCGCTTGGGACACCCGCGAAGGTGATGACGAGGTGTTCCCTGGCGCGGGTCGAAGCGACGTAGAGCAAGTTCCGCTCCTGCTCGAAGGCGAGCTTGCGCTCCCCTTCGTCCGGTGCGGCGGCAAGGGCTGCCGGCAAGGGCAGCACGCCAGCCTCGCAGCCCATCAAGATGACGATCTTGAACTCGAGCCCTTTGGCCCGGTGCATGGTGCCGAGCGACACGCAAGCATGATCGGGTGGGGCATCTTCGCTCAGGTGATGTCCCCTGTAACCACACAGGTCGAGGGCAGCTTCGGCGCGCTCCCTAAGGAGCTGCGTGGTCCTGGCAAAGATGGCTATGTCGCGCGGCTCGAAGCCATTAGTGAGGTAGTAACCGATCTGCTCGGCTACGGCTCGCACCTCTTCTTCAGGACCGGCAAAACCCACGACTTCAGGGTCGGGGCCGCGCAACAGGGAGACGGCGGTGCGGGTCTCGCTCATGCCGGCGGCACTCACGAGCGCCTTGGGCAAGAGTGCGTCGGCATGCCGCCTGATCTGCTCGGTGGTGCGGTAGTTGAGACGGAGGATACTCGAGCGTCCCACTACTTCGAGGCCCGAGGCCCGAAGGCTCGAGCGCGCCTTGTAGATGCGCTGGCCGTCGTCCCCTACCAGCAGGATGTCGTTGGTACCTCGAGGAACCAGGGCGCGTAGCAGCCTCAGTTCAGCCGACCCGAAGTCTTGGATCTCGTCGGCGACGATGTGATCGAAAGGCCTCCCGTCTTGCGCATCAAGCTGCTCGGCGACCTCGTGGCAAAGCCGCTCGAAGCTCATCAAGCCTCGCTGCTCAAGAGCTTCTTTTGCCTTGGAAAGGACCTTCCAGACGCGCATCCGCTGCTCGAGCCCGAGCGCTGTGCCGCGGCCGGCGCGCGGAGTGCGGCGGTAGGTAGGGAAGTCGTCGATCCCGTGCGCGTCGATGACCTGCTGCCATTCGCTCGCCAGGAACCCGGCGGAGAAACCCCGTTCGCCCGTTGCCCGCAGCGCCCTCTCGATTTCGTCGCGGAGCGCGGACGCCGTGAGGGCCGTAAAGGGTTTGCCGGTCGACACCTGGTAGAGCTCTCGCGCGAGCTGATGCAGATTCGTCACGCGCACGCGCTGGCGTTCCGCGCTCGTCTCGCCTAGGAGTCGGTCGAGGCCGTGGGCCAGGCGCGTGGCGAGCGAACGTGAGAAGGTAGTGAGCAGGATGCGCACAGACTTACCGCGACGTGCCAGCTGCGCGGTGCGGTGCAGCGCCACCACCGTCTTGCCGGTGCCCGCACCTCCCGAGACCTTGGCGGGACCTGCGTAGTCCTTCTCGACCAAAGCCTGCTGGGTCGGGTGCAAGAACACCATCCAGCGGTCAAGCGGGTAGGCGAGCGCCTGGTGAAGCGCCGCTTCGCTGTGACTCACCACCGCAAAGCGCCGCTGCGCATCCGGATGCAAGAAGGGATCGCCGATGACAGGTGTCGGCGTCGGCACGGGATGCCCTTCAGCGAGGAGCATGAGCTTCTCCGCCGCTTCTTGCGGCAGGTGGTCGGTGAGCTTCAAGAAGCCTTCCTCGCCGACGTACTTCAGGGCGCCGAGCCACTCCGGCGGAACGCCGAGCGCTAAGAGGTACTGCGGATCGTACCTGGCAAACAGCGGCGGCTCCTGGGGCACCTTCTGAACGACGTGTTTGACCACTTCCTCGACGCGCTCTTTGATTTCGACGAGCTGCGCCGCGCCGGTACTCGGGTGGATCTCCATCCGCCTCGTCTCCGCCCAGCGGTAGGCCTTGTCGTGATGGTCGGCGTAGCAGTAAACGAAGTCCTCGCCCTGCCGGTGGACCACCACGCGGATGTCGTCATTCACGCGGAAGGTCCAGAAGCCCTTGTCCCTGGCACGATCCACGCGGTGAAACTGCAGGCTCGGGCGCTGCGGGTCGGTCTGGAAGTCGAAGACGCTCTGCTTGACCTGGTTTTGCAGGTCCTGGCTCAAATGAGCCAAGCTCTTGGTGAAGCTGTCCGCAATCAAGAACCTCATGGCACGTCTCCAAGATCAAGATAAGGCCTCAGCGCCTCGAGCGCACCTTGCGGGTCGTCCTCGGTTACGAAGCTCTCTGCGGGGGTGCCGCGCTCGGCCAGCGCCACATGGTCCCAGGCGAGGACCGTTTGAGCGGGCGCCGGTGTGCCCGCGCGAGTCAGCGGTGCCAGACAGGCGTCTAAGTCGGGCGGTCGGATGCCTGCCGTCTCGAGCGTTTTCAAGAGAGGCAGCCAGCGCTCATCTTCAGACAGCGCAAAAAGCTCCGCGTAGAGGACAGGCTCTACGGCCTCGCCTTCGTCGTCTTCGACCTTGAGAGCGAGGCCCAGCGCCGGGTCCATCAGCACCGGCGGGCTTGCCGAACCCGGCGAGTAATCGAAGTCGGCCAGAATCACCACCGGCCACTCGAGCCCTTTGGCGCGGTGAACGGTCATCAGCGTCACGGCACCCTCAGCCTGTAAGGTAGGCCGCGCTCTCCTCGTTGCCGCTGAAAAGCCCGCTCGCCTGAACGGGCAACACCAGCAGGCTGCCTTTGTCCGCGATAGCGTCAAGAAAGTCGAACTCACTCCAGCCGAGGCGCGGATAGCCGCGAACCTGCACCACCAACCGTGCCGGACTCATTGCTGCAGCGCGGGCGGTGACCTCGGCGGGATCGACGAGCTTCGCCGCGTCCAGAAGCGCTCGGTAGCGTGCGGAGAGCTCGAGCAAAGCCGCCACCTTGCCTGGTAAGCGTGCAGGTTTACTCAAACCAGCGCGCAACAGCTCGCGCACCGCCCCTTGCAGCAGGCGGGTGGTCCCCGGCACATCCTGCGGGTCAATCACCTCGGCGACGGCCTGCATCAGCGTGCGGTAGGCGACGATCTCCGAAGCCACCAAAAGACCCGCCTCCTGCAAGACCTTTCGCGCGAGCCTGTCGAGCGACGTGAACTTCGCTTCGAACGCTTCGGCCGCGCGAGGGTTTGGGGTGACGATGAGGCCTTTCGGATAGTGAAACCCCGATGGATGCGGGCTGAGAACGACCGTTCTAAGCACGACCAAGACCCAAGACGGCGTGATGCGGCTGCTTTAAGACCTCTTTGTTGAGCGAGTCGGCTGCTAGCACCATCACAACCTCACCCTGATTGGCCACGATCCATCTGCTGAAGATGCCGATAGGCTGTGGTCATGGAACGAATCGCTTGGTGGATCTCTTGCTGTGTGGTGAACCGCCCGAGACCGACGCGGATCGTGTTGTACGCCTCTTCCCGACTTAACCCAATCGCCTGAAGCACGTAAGAGGGCGTCATCTACTCAACCCAAAGCAGCTTGATCCGTTCAAAGAAGCTGCCACGTTCTGCCCGTCTTCGTCGTTGCTCTGCCAGAATTTCCACCCGGTCATAGTCGAGAGTGACAACGATTGCATCCAGGACTTCAAGAATGTCTGCCAGCTCCTCCTTTCGTTTCTCGGGTGATGCTGCTGCCAACTCTTCCGCTTCTTCAATGAGCTTCTGCATAAGCGCCGCAAGATACGCCCCATTATCCAGTGTTTCGAGTTGAAAGGTTCTTCCTTCTGCTTGAATGATCTCGGGAATGCGATCCCGAACAAGTTTGTTAAAATACTTTCGCATATCCACTCCTAAAACTGGGCTACATTTCTTGAGTCCGCCACTGCTGCCACTATGTTGGTTACGGCCAGAGCAATAACATCCTCTTCGGTGTTCTGATCCAAACCAGAGCGCAAGAACGTATCCTGATTAAAGACCCGCGACAGAACTTGAGAGTTGCGGTAGTTAACATAGGTCGAGGAAAATGCAGGACGTGCCCTTTCCAACATCTTCGTGTTCGGCAGCCTAGCCCTCTTTCGGTGCGAGTTAAAGTACGGGTCGGCAGGTACAAGGTTCCACAATTCGTTAATGGGATAGATTGAGACTGGAATGATGTGGTCAAGGTCATAGGAGCCAATTTTTAGCCTTTTCCCTGTCCAGGGGCACGAAAATTGACGACCTTCCATGAGCAAGATATCGATCTGGTTACGTTCCCACGTAAGTGGACGGCGGTTATCGGGACGCTCCGTCAAAAGGGTATACACTTCCCCCCTGCTCACACTTGCACCCCTTTCGTCCCGAATCCTTTCTGTGAACAGGCTCCATTCATGAATGCAAAGCGCTTCGATCCACAGGGATAGATCCTTGAAGCCTTGCCAAAGCTCGTTGGAAAGGAGTAGGCACTGCTCTACCGGCACGGTGGTTGGCAGCCATACAGCATTTGTCCAAGTGCTTGCTGAAGCTGGACGTGAAAACACGCTGTAGTACTGGTTACTTGGACCGGCGTACTGAATGGGATATTTTATGACACCGACGATTCTCTTGATCACTCGCCTGTACAGACTAATAAAGTCTGACGGATAAATCTCTGTAGCACGAGAAGCCTTCATCTCCGCAACGACCACAAAGCCATCCGAAGGGCGCCTTGAACCAAAAGGAGTTGTCAACCAGTACTGCTTCAACGCGGTCAGTTCTTCGCGAAAAGCAAAATCATTCCAAACCTTCCCACTCCGTCGCGCCCTTGGCCCTTGGAAAATAGGCCTTTCCTCGTCCATAAAGGCCCAGTAATACGCCACCCAAAACTCCGCCAGTATTCGCAGCGGAACAACAACGCCTTTTCCGTGCAGCTCTATTCCAGCATACGCAAGGACAACATCGTTGAGTGAGCGCAGCAAGGCAAGTTTGGCCGTGTTTAGCTTGGCATCATGCCGAAGAATACTCCCTAGAACGCGGCTAATGTGATGCATTGTTGATCAGCAAAACATGTACCCTCAAGCACCGGCTTCGTCAGGAACCAGCCGTCAAGCAAAGCGGAGGAACCATCGTCCCATCTCGCAAGAATAGATTCGGGGGATGATTGCAAGTGCTGTACAGCCTTTGAAAGCCACGCGTAACGTAAGGGAAACGTCTCATGGCCGCTAAAGCTATAGCTAACATTGTCGAAGCGTAGTTCAACCAGCATGTCTGACGTCCGCTCCCATGTACCCCAATCTACCTTATACCGGTCATGGTAGTCACCGGCAGCAGCTTGCAACCTTGGGGGTTGCCCTCGGTTACGAAGACGAATGAGCGGGCGTCGGCGATAGAGCCATCGCGGGTAGCCGCGGTGTAGCAGCGTAGTCATCCCGGTGGCATAGCGCCGTGGGGCAAAGCCACCTAGTCAGACGTCAGGGCGATAAACTGAGCTGGGCTGACTGCCCGAACGGGCGAACACCGATGAGCGCTTGTGTTTCGGGTCACGATGTAGCCTGCCTTGCAGTGCAGCGCTGAAACTGCCTGAAAGGCGTCCTCCAGATCACGCATCTGCAACCGCAGCGCCTGACGTGCTGCTTCGGGAGTTGTCTCCGCGACGACCACAGAGTCAAGCAAATCCTCTAAAAACAGCCGGTTGAGGGATGGGCAGCATCTGGCATTTTCGTCTCCTTAAAACAGATTATCAAACATCATTAATCGCGCTAGCTTGTGCGCGCCCTGCCTGAGATCGCTTCCCCTTCGGCTTTGCCTCCGAGTCGCAATATCCGCGATGCTCGCGCTTCTACCGGCCAGTTCGGTCGTTGCTTCATCCCCTGCTTTATCGTCTCCCCGTCAGATGAGATGCACCCCGCAAGGCCAAATTAGCTAAACTGGGCCGGTGATCGACAGCCACTGCCACCTCGACTACTGCGATGATCCACTAGCTGTTGACCCTAGCCTGACGGCAATCATCAGTGTCGGGACGACGCTGGTGCGCTGCCGCGCCACCGTGGCGCTGGCCGAGCGATTCGCTAACGTGTGGGCGGTAGTCGGCATTCACCCCAACGACGCTTTTGAAGCCCAAGAGGCCGAGGTGCGGACCGAAATCGCTGCGTTGGCCCGTCACCCGAAGGTAGTCGCTATTGGCGAGAGCGGCTTTGATGATTACTGGGACCGGGTCGATCAGGCGACGCAGCGCCAGAGCTTGCGCTGGCAAGCCGAGCTAGCTGCCGAGCTTGATAAGCCGCTGATTTTACACGTGCGCGACAAGCAGAACGGCGAGCAGTCATCAAAAGCAGCAGCGGCTATGTTACGCGAACTAGGCTGGCATAAAGGTGTCCTGCACTGCTTTAACGGCCACCCTGAGCTGCTTGAAGCAGGACTTACGCTAGGCTGGTCGGTGTCGTTTGCCGGTAACCTGACCTACCCCGGTGCTCAGGCGCTGCACGCGGTGGCCAAGGCCCTGCCTGCCGACCGGTTGCTAGTAGAGACCGATAGCCCGTTTATGACCCCAGTGCCGAAGCGCGGTCAGCGCAACGTTCCGGCTAACGTGCGCTATACGGCAGCGTTTTTGGCTGCGCTGCGCGGCGAAACCAGCGAACAGATTGAGGCTGTAACCGACCGCAACGCTACGCGGCTTTTTGGGCTACCTGTTGCAGGAGGCCAGGCGTTGTCGAGAGTCTTGAATTGAGGATACACCGATATCAGTGCCAGCTCAGCCGCAGCACCCGCCACCAGTTCTCATAAGCTACCTGGCGTAGGCTGGCCTCATCGTAGCCGTGCGCGCGCAGCGCCTCAAGGAGTTTCGGGAGGCCCGTCACATCCTTGATGTCGCGAGGCACGGTGGCCCCGTCGAAGTCCGAGCCAAGGCCGACATGGTCGATCCCCAACCGCGCAACTAAGTAGTCGAGGTGCCGCACCAGCACTTCAAGCGGTGTGTCGGCGTCGTTCTTGCCGTCAGCGCGGAGGAAGCTCACCGCAAAGTTGAGGCCGACCATACCGCCTGAGTCCTTGATGGCGTCAAGCTGGCGGTCGGTTAGGTTGCGGCTAGAGGGGCAGAGCGCGTGAACATTGGAATGGGTTGCTACTAGCGGGGCTTGGCTGAGCTTGGCCACGTCCCAAAAGCCTTGCTCGTTGAGGTGTGAGAGGTCGATCATGATACCTAGCTCGTTACAGGCCGCAATCAGCGCCTGGCCCGCGGCGGTAAGGCCAGGGCCGGTATCCGGCGAGCCGGGAAACTTAAACGGCACCCCACAGCCAAAGGCGTTAGGGCGGCTCCACACCGGCCCCAGGGAGCGCACGCCGGCCTGGTAGAAGACCTCCAGGGCAGTTAAATCTGGGTCGATGGCTTCTGCCCCTTCAAGGTGGAGCACCGCCGCCAGCACCCCCTGGTTAAGGCAAGGACCTAGTTCAGCAGCGCTGCGCACAATTTTTAATGCCCCGGCGCGCTCGAGCCTATACGCTATGGCCAGCATCGCCATAGTCGCCTGCTGCGCGTAGGCGAGTTCTAAGGGCTCAGGCAGCGGCAGCTCAAACGGCGGCTCGCTAGGGAGCTTGGTCTCCTCTTTGGTAGCAGGCGGCACGAACACCGCAAAAAAGCCGCCCGCTAAGCCGCCCTCTTGCGCCCGCGGCAGGTCGAGATGACCGTAGTCGCTGCGCTCAAGAAAGCTCCGCGCCTCGCCCTCTTTGGGGCGCCAGAGGCTGAGCAGGGTGTCGTTGTGGCCGTCGAAGATGGGTGTGGTCAAGGTAGCCTCCTAGCGGCAGTAGTCAAGTAGACAAGTAGCCAGTATTCAAGTAGGGGTAGATAAGCACCTAGTAAGTCGCGTCACGCTCGGTGCCAGGTACTCTTTTCTCATTCCTCTTTTCTCATTTCTCACAGCGCGTCTAATATCACTCCAACACCTCGAGTGCCCGCGCGTCGCTGGCGTCCTCAAGGGCTTCCTTTTTGCGGGTAGCCCAGGCCGGGAAGGGAAAGTTGAGCAGCATCGGCTGCGGCACGTCCGGTTGCTGGACGATCATAGTGCCCGGCGCCAGAATAGTCGAGCGCCCTACGAAGCTCCGCGGCATGAAGCGGTACTCAGGCCGCTCGGCCTCGGCAGCATCAAGGCGCCCGACCACCCGGATAGCGGCGTTGGCCACCACCCGCCGCTCGACCTGACTAGCGGTCTGTTGCGCGCCGATTAAGATAATGCCCAAGCTCCGCCCGCGCTCGGCGATGTCTAATAGCACGTCCTTAATGGGGCTGTCACCCTCGGCCGGGGCGTACTTGTTAAGCTCGTCTAGCACAACGAAGATCTGACTGCGGCTGTGGCGTGCCTCCTGGGCCTCGAACACCTGGCGCAACAGTACGCCTACCACAAACATCTGCGCTAGCGGCGCTAGGCTGTGGATATCGACCACATGCACCTGTTGTTCGCTGGTCAAGATATCGAGCCGGGCCCGCGCCACTTCGCGCTCGCTCAAGTCGCCGCGCACTAGCCGCGCCAGATGTTTGGCAGCTCCCATTAGTCGGCGGATAAAGGCCTCGCGCGTCCCCCGGTGCATATTGGCCACCCAACTAGGGTCGCCATCCTTGTAGTCATCTAGGCCGGTGCCAAGTAGCTTGAAGCGGAGATAGCGCAATAGATCGTAAAAGGTCATCAGCCGTTCGGTATCGCCGCGCAGCTCGCTGCGGCGGCTATCACTAAAAAGTGCCTCGGCAGAGAGCGGCGTAAAGTCGCTAGCTGACGCTTCATTGGGCGAGGGCGTAAGCAAGTGGCTAAAGCGTTCCACTTCGAGATGCGGCCCAGACTGTCCGGCGGCTAAGTTGACTAGGCGCTCCTCCACATGTGTCAGCAAGAAGCCCAAGTTGGTCATGGCGTCACGGTCAACGAAGGCAAACGAGAGCATGCGCTCGGCCGCAAACGCCTGTAGCGTCCAGAGGTACGGCTTAACCCCCTCACGCGAGGCGGCCTCGGCCATCAAGGCGCGCCCCTCACGCGCCGGGGCGCTTACACTGAGACTGCTAAAGGCGCTGACTGGCAGGCCGCACAGGGCGTAGCGGCTGACCTTGCTGCGGCGCTTGTTCTGCCAGGCCTGCTCAGCGGTGGGATAGTCTTTGTTGGGCCGGTCCAAAAAGAGCAGGTCTTCACCCTTGACGTTAAAGACGATCGCCTTGCTGGTGTTGGCCTGGACCAGCGGCTGGCCAGTTTTGCGATTAAGGGCGTTGAAGATGCTATAGAGCAGAAATAGCGCATAGCTCGTCTTGGTAGCGATGCCGGAGATGCCCGAGATGTTGATATGCGCCCCCTTTTGGCCGCTGATAAAATCGAAGTTGAGGTAGCCCGGCTCGCCGTTGCGCAGCACCCCTGCGGGCAGGGGCGCTTCCATGTTGTCAAGATAGAGGGCTTTCGCGAGCGCTTCACCGGAGGCCAGATAGACCGCATCGCCGGGGCCGGGCGGTATGAACTCCTCGGGTTCGACCCGCGTCACCAGCACATGGGCGGCGTAGCTGACACCCGCCGGCATGAGACCCTGTGCCACCAGCTCGGTATCGCCGTCAAACTGCACTCCTTCGAGGCGGCGGCGCACCTCGTCAACCACGCCGTAGAAATGCACTACCGCGTTGGCGTTAGCGGGATCTTGGACCTTTATGGCAACGATGTCATCAAGCTGGACTTTGGCCCCCGCGGCCACCGCAAACCAGAACTGTAAGGGGGTGGCATCCTGGGTGCCAAGCACCATGCCGACGGATTGCATTAAGGGCTCCGCTCGAGCGGGATCATCCCGACCCTACCCTGAGGGCTCAGGATCATCTGCTGGTAATTAAAACGCACACAATAGTATAGCAAGCGGTTCCAAATGGGATGTGGGTCGTGGGATATAGGTAGTAGGAAACCCCCACCACCCACAACCTACTTCCTACATTCTGTAGGCTTGTGGCCAGGTTTTGCATCAGAAATCTAAGTCGTCGTTCTTGGCCTTTAGGAACCGTTCAAAGGCGTCCTCTTGCTTGCTAGACCCCTTGCTTAAGGCTTCGCCCGACAATAAGGCTTCGCCCGACAATTCCGAAGGCTTGGTAGCCTTAGCGCCGCGTACCTGGTCATTCGATAGCGCCAGTTTGGGGGTGACCGGATTGGGGTTGCTGGTTGCCTCGCGCTGCCTGGTGCGTGTGGTGCTAGTCAGCGCTAGCCACAAGGTGAGCAGCACCGCGATCAACAGCAAGAAAAGAAGCAGGACAATGGCGACCAGGGGATCACGAGGCATGACACCATTATAGTTTCCGCCAGTATGAAGCTGCTTAAACGTGACGCCAATTCGGGAAAGGACTTGACTCAAAGGGAATGAGGGAGTAGGCATGGTCCCTCTATGCCAGAATGATGGTTGCCGCTCATCCCCAAAAGTTTTTTGAGCAGAGGGCAGAAGAGAGCACATGATGCAGAGGAAGCAGACGAGTCAGAGGTGATTGTGCCGAGAAGGTTCTCAGCGCAGTACAAGCTGGGGATTCTCGTGGAGATCGAGGCGGTCACCCAAAAGGATCAGGCCGGCCAGATTCTACGCCGGGGAGGTCTTTACTCCAGCTTGATTTCCGAATGGCGGCGGCAACGCGAAAGGGGCATGCTCGAGGCGATGGGTGGTAAGCAGCGTGGTCCGAAGACGGACAAGCTAGCAGCTGAGAATAAGCGGTTGCGGGAGCAGCTAGCTCTCTTAGCGGAACGGCTTGGTAAGGCGGAGGAGCTGATTGAGGCGCTGAGAAACGCCTTTACGCTCTTGCGAGGGATATCCTGCAAGAGCGACGAGGCGAAGTGATCAGCATGTTAGACACTGAAGTCACGGCCTTTGCCGGGCGGGTCGGGGTGACGCGCACCCGCGCCGCTTTCGGGGTTCGGGAGGGTCAGCTGCCTTTGCGGAAGCGGCCAGCGAGTGCGCCGCATCCAGGAGGTGCAGGTGTCGGTCTACCACGTCATGCTGGAGCTGCTGGCGAAGCTCTGAAGGAGTGTCCTCAAAAGTGGCTCCAGGGTGGGCCAGCGCTGGGAAAACTCTGGGCACCTCCTGGTCATCGCGAGCAGAAGCCGAGATTGACTTAGTCATGGAGCTTAGCTAAAGTGGGGTTGTGGCGCAAGTGAACATTCACCAGGCCAAGACCCACCTCTCCAGGCTGATCTAACGGGCGCTGGAAGGCGAAGAGATCGTCATCGCCAAAGGCAACAAGCCTCTCGTCAAGCTTCTCGCCTTGCCCGAAGCGCGCCCACAACGCCGGATCGGCATGGCTAAAGGCCTCGTCACCTATATCGTCGAGGACTTCGACGCGCCCCTAGAAGACTTCGAGGATTATATGTGAAGCTCCTCCTCGCTGAACGGAGAGCTCGAGTGGCAAGGGGAGGAGTTTGACTATATATGACTATTACGACGTCGGCTTCCGCCCCTTAGTCTATCGGCTGGCGCGTGCGAGCTGCTCGCGACTCGGCCAGCCCTTGCCGCCGTTCTCCCGGTACACCCGGCAGGCCATCACCCCCGGCCCGTCGTAGCCTTCAAGGTCGCGCCCATTGACCTTGACGGTGGGGGACCCGGCAAAGTGCAGCGCATCGGCCTTTTCTGACGTGTCAACCTTAACGAGCCTCACGCAGGCGTCCAGATTCGCTTCGGCGATGACCTCGGCCAAGTCGCGCCAGACACGCTGGTAGGAGGGACAGCCGTCGAAGTAAAGGAGATCGATACAGGTGGGACAGTGTTGGATGTCGGTCATGCCTGCTAGGGTAAAGTCTCCCCTTGGGAGGAGAGTCAAGCTCGCTTGCCCGCCCACAGCAGCAACAAGGACGGGAACGCTTCCCATCCTTAAACAGCGGTGCGTCAGGATGGTGTTAAGTTGCCCGACCGACTCCTGCACTTAGCAAGTCGTGCTCATTTGGGCCACGACCCGTGCAGCAGCCTGCCAGTTGCCCATTCACCACGACAGCCGGGACATTGCGGATACCCAGAACCTTCGCCCGCTGCGCCACGTGGGGCGCACTCACGTTGAGCACCGTCACGTCGCACGACTCACAGGCGATGCTTCTAACCAGTTGCACGGTTTCGTCACATACAGGGCATCCCGCTGTGAACACCTCTACCTTGCGTTTCGCGTTCATGTCACTCCTCCGTCCGGCGCGTTGAGCGCTTCGATAATGGGGCACTCGGTGGTAGCCCCCTCGCCACTACATGCCTCTGTCAGCGTGGCGAGCGTTGCTCTCATCTTCGTGAGGTCGGCAATCTTCTCGTCAATGTCGGCAATCTTCGCTTCGGCTTGCGCTCGCACCTC
>JGI24110J20144_1000198_pt1 | contig 12783 bp, 16 predicted proteins | sample SubbioR11Jul_8A2_FD_20144 | JGI IMG/M metagenome (IMG submission 20144)
ATCCTGCGGGTGCTCGCAGGACTGCGAATCGTTCTCCAGGGCGCCTTTGCAGAGATGATACCTGCGCTAAGGCGACTCAGTATTTGTGAAAACCGCTGTAGCTGCTCAAAGCTGCGCCCTTAACCTCTTCGGTCGACGGGGTGGGTGGTTGGGCTCGAGCGGCGATCCTGCGGGTACTCGCAGGACGCAGCGATTGCCCGGTCCTTCGCGGCGTAGGCCCAAGATCGTAGGCTGTGACGCGCACAAGCTCGAGCGGGCAGCGGCGGAGATCAGCAAGGGGGTGCGGTGGCACGCGGCGGACGTGGGGCGTCGCTCCGACATTGAGCAAGGTGTAACGACGCGTGGCGTCAATTTTGAGGTGACGATCCTGGAAGGTCCCGCGCCGCCAACCTTCCCCCGGTTCCGCCGCGGCGGAGCAGGCTAGCTAGCAGGGTTCAGAGCCGCCGCTCCAAAAAGTCCGCCAGTAGCTGATAAGTGCGGATTGTCCCCTGGATGTCACCCGAGGGGCCGTGACCCTCGTCTTCGAACTCGTGGTACTCGAAGTCGTCCTCAGGGGCTTTGCCTTCCCTCTTACCGAGCGCGAGGAGTTTGTCGCGGAAGAGGCGGCTCTGGGTGACGGGGCAGCGCGGGTCGTTGACACCGTGGATGACGAGCAGCTTGGCCTTGAGCCGGTCGGCGAATTCGATGGCACTACGGTCGCGCCAGAGCTGGTAGTCCTGTTCCGGATCGCCCATCTGCTGGCGGAAGTAGTACTTGAAGTGCTCCATATCCTCTTCATAGAGCTGGTGCAGGTCGGTAATGCCGATCCAGGGGACGCCGATTTTGAAAAGTTCGGGCTTCTTGACCACTGCCAAGAAGGTTATGAAGCCGCCGAATGAGCCGCCGAAGATGCCGATGCGCTCAGGATCGACGTAGGGGAGCGTCTTGAGGAACTCGGCCCCAGCGGCCACGTCCTCGAGGTCGCCGCCGCCCCAGTCCTTAAGGTTGGCGTCGCGCCAGGCCACCCCGTAGCCGGTCGAGCCGCGGATATTGGGCTGCAAGACCACATGGCCCCGATCGACCAGAAACTGCGCGTAAGGGTCGAAGCTGCGGAAGAACTGCCAGGTGGGGCCGCCGTGGACCATCACAAGCGCGGGGAGCTTCTCGCCGGGCTCGATCTCCGCAGGCTTGTAAAGCAGCGCCGGCACCTGTTGACCGTCGAAAGAGGGGTAGCGAACGTACTCCTCGGTGACAAAGAGCTCCGGACCGAGGCTGCCGTATTCAGCCGGCAAGATCACCTCGGTGGTGTCGCTCGCCAAGTCGTAGAGCAACAGCTCGAGCCGCCGGTTGGTCGCGCTGTGGTCCAGGACGAACTTGCTGTCGTCCAGCACAAACCAGGCGGTCCCCGACAAGCCCGGCGGCAAATTCAACGAGCGCGCCTCACCGCTCTCGACCTCGTAGAGGACCGGCAGGAGGGTGGCTTCGACATTGCGGATGGTGAGGAGCCAGGCGCCGTCTCGCGAGAACTCCACGGCGCGCTCCTCGATGCCCTCGAAGCCGAGCCAGCGCACCTCGCCCGTCTGAAGGTCCAAGATGCCTGGCCTGTTGCTCCCGCCCGCGTCCGAGGTCACGGCGGCACGGCGGCCGTCGGGATGCCAATCGGCAAGGCGGTCTTGCGAGCCCTCCTCGACGCTGAAGACCTTTTTGGTTTCCGAGCCGTCGTGCCTGACCAGATAAGCGTCCTGATTGGTGAGGTTGTCCGACTCGTTGCTGACAACCGCCAGCCACTCGCCGTCGGTGCTCCACCTGCCGGCGAAAGCGGGTGCTTTGAAGTCGGTGAGCTGTTGCCATGCCAGCGCCTTGAGCTCGAGCGCAAAGAGATTCATCTGCCCTGCGCGGTTGCTCATCACCGCCAGGCGGCGGTTGTCGGGGTGGACTTCGCCGACGTACTCCTGGGTCTTCGGGTCGTCGTTCAGCTGCCTGATTTCGCCGCTGGCGAGCTCGAGCCAGAAGAGGTTGTTTTGCTCGTCGCCGTCTTTGTCTTTGGCGAAGATGATCGCTTTGTCGTCGCGCGTCCAGCTGAAACCGGCGCGGAGCCCCTTGGGGGCCTGGCCATCGGTGTGCTGCTTGAGTTCGCGCGTGGTCAAATCCAAAGTGTAAAGCTCGAAGCGCCCCGTCTTGTCCCAATAAAAGGCGACGCGGTCCCGGCGGTAAGCAGGTGTGAGAAAGGCAAACTTCGGCAGTCTGGCCAGCTCTTCAAGTGGGACACGTCCTTTGCGCATAGGGCAACTTTACTGCACCAGCGTGGGCGATTGGTGAATGGGGCCCTTAGCCAAAGCTGCCGGTTCTCCTTCTGCGGCGGCGCCCAGTAGTCCGCCTGCACCGTGCGCTCTCCCCCGCCTCGACTTCCACCGCGACGGGCACGACCTAGCACCTCCGGTCGCTCGGGTCTAGCGCTCTTGTTTCGTTACCCTGCACTTCATTGAACTCCATCGAACGGCGGAATGGATTTTTCGCCACTACAGCAGCTATCTCCAGTATGGGGTCCAGCCCGATGATCTGGAGCGCGAGATGCACGTGGTCGTCCGGCAAGGCCATCGCACAGCTGTTTTTCGCGGCTTTGACGCGACCCTGGCGGGATGCTGGCTGGTCGTCAACGGCGGGATTGACGAGGAAACCTCTCACTCCTGGGAGCTCGTCGGCCAGCGTTATGCCTACGACTTTGTCATAGACCAGGAGGGGCGCACCTACCAGGGGGAGGGTACGCGGCTGGAGGACTATTACGCCTTCGGCCAGCCTATCCTGGCCCCGGCGGATGGCCGTGTAGTACAAGTGCGGGAGGGGATACGGGACTACCCACGGCCCCTGCCTCTTTCAGGACGGATCGACTGGCTGACCCGGGATTTTCGGGGCAACTTCGTGGTGATCGACCATGGGCACCAGGAATACAGCTTCCTGGCTCATCTGCAACGGGGGAGCGTGCGCGTTCGCGTCGGCGACAAGGTTAGCCAGGGGCAAATTATCGGGCTTTGCGGCAACTCGGGCCACTCTACCGAACCCCACCTGCACTTCCATGTGCAGGACCATCCCAATATGTTCCTGGCCGTCAGCCTGCCGGTCCGCTTCGCTGGCTTCCGCCTATCAGACGATCCGGAGACCGCCAGCCGCCCAGAGGCCTACCTCAGCCGGGGTCAGCGGATCGTCATGCCGCCCACAGACCAAGAGCCTGCATTACAGACCTAGAGACCTCCGTAGTACCGGAGTCTATCAAGGTCGTTCATCGTGGCAGATCGTTATGGTCGATGCCCAAGACCTCCAAAAGCGCCGCTTCAACCTGTTTGAGGTGGTTTGATGAGAGTGCCCCCACCCTGCCGCGAAAGCGCTCCAACGCCAAGGTGCGGATCTGGGTCACTTTGATCCAAGAAGGCTTAGGCAGACCGCCTTCGCCGCTCTCAAGTCCAAGCACAAGCGGGTAGCCCTGTTGCTGGGGTCGCGAGGTAATGGCTAGGCCGATGGTGGTGGTGCTGCGGGCATTGAGGAAGTCATCCTGCAACACCAGCACGGGGCGCACGCCGCCCTGCTCGGAGCCCTGCACGGGACTCAGATCGACCCAGTGAATCTCGCCGCGGCGGACTGACGGTTGCGCCATGCGGCTAATACTTGTCCCAAACTTCGTTGCCAGCGGCAAGGGCACTTTCGGCCAGCTCGATCTCCTCGTCGCGGTCGAGCTTTTCAGCCTCGCGGCGGAGCCGCTCCCGGCGGAGATGCCTGACGTAAACTCGCAGGGCTTCTTGCAGAATGCGGCTGCGCTTGTCAGGATTAAGCTGTTCGGCCTCGAACAGCAACACCTCGGGAACGGTGATGGTGATGCGCTTGAGATTGGTATGGGCCATAGTAAGCGATTTTATCATACTGTGCGCCATGCGTGGCTGTCGAGGCCGATGATCCCGCCCTCCCCGTTGCAGAGCCTTGAGGGCGTGGTCAACCCAGATGAAGATCGCCCCGTGAGGAAAAATGCCAAGTAATGCAGGGCATAATCGGTTATAGTGATGTAGATTTGCTCACTCCACACAGCAACCATCGGGTGCATACTTTTTGCTAAGGGAGGGAGATGGGCTGGTTAAACCAGCTACTCGCGAGGTTGCAAGACCATCAGGGGCCGGTCTTGCTGGTAGCGGACTCACGCTGGGGCGGGCCTCACCTGATCGCCGCGCTCCATACCGCGCAGCAGCCGCTGGTCTGGTGTGAGCTGTCCCCTGTTGACGCAGACGACCCAGTGACCCAGGGCAACAAGCTGGCCGAGGCGGTCACAAGAGCCCTTGGCAGCCCGCTCATTGGCTACGGCATGCCCTACGGCTACGGAATCAAGGTCTTAAAGCGCCACCTCGAGCTCTTAGGCCCCTTTACCTTTGCCGTTTCAAACGCCGAGTACGGCCCTGCCTTCGCAGCCGCCCTCCTGGACTTCCAGAGGGATACTAATCGCGTCATTCTACACTTCAACCGGCTGCCGGACGACTTCCCCCTCTCTGCCGATGCGTTGCTGCTAGGGCCGGCCGAGCTGCGTTTAAGCCAGGCCGAGGCCCTGGCGCTGGCTGACGAGAAATTGGCCAAACATGAAACCCTGGCGTTGTGGCAGTTCGCCGATGGCGCATACGAACCATTCACGGTCGCGCTGCTCGAGCGCCTATCGCTGCCTCTACCCCTGCGCCCCAGCCCGGAAGGACAGCGGCCCATCCCCGGCCTGGAACCCGAGCTAACGCCTGCTTCTCTGCTCGAGATCCTCTGGCGGCAGGGACGCTATCTGGAGGCCTTGGAGCTAGCAGTTCAACACTCCACCGCAGAAGTCCCAAGGGTACTGGAAGAGGCCGGCGACTACTTTGCTGAGCGCGGTCTTGAGGGCAGGCTCTATGCGCTGCTGGATAAGCTGCCCCACGAGATCAAACAGACGCCGGGCGTTCTTGCCGGTCGCCTGGCGGCGGCGCTGACACTGGGCCAAGAAAAGACCCTCCTGCCCGAGGTCACCGCCGCGCTGGTCAGCGAGGAGCTGCCCGACCTACGCGCCCTCTATGCCGAAGCGTTGTTTGAACTGGGCGATAGCGAAGGCTACCTGGCCCAGGCCGAACGGGCGGCTAAAGCCAAAGAGACGCCCCAGACCCTCTATGCCTACGGCCGCGCCCTGGGCCTGCGCGACCCCGAGGCAGGGCTGGCCCTTCTGGAGCAGGGCTTGCGGCTGGCCGAGTCCCAGGGCAGGGCGCTGCTAGCGGTCATCACCGCCAAGGCGCTGGCCTCGCGCCAGTCGCTTTTGGGGCGCTACCGGTCGGCTGTTTACTGGGCCGAGTGGGGGCAGAAGCTCTATCGCCAGAGCGGTCTCAGCCAGGTCTCCCTGCGCCTTGGCCTGCTCAACGAGTGGGCCTACGCGCGCATCTTGCAGGGCAGCGCGGCAGGGCTGGAGCTAGAGCTGCGGGCAGAGATCCATAACTTAGCTGAGGTTCGCCCTTCGCTGGCCGAACTCTTCCAGTCCACCCTGGCCGACCTGCTGTTATGCCAGGGGAGCCCTGCGAGTATCCGCAGGGTAGAGGCTGCCGCCATCTACCGTAAGCTCTGGCAGGAGAACCGGCGGCGCGAGAGGGTGGGTGCCCTGACCAACCTGCTGGTGCGCGCTCTGCTAGAAGTGGGCGAGACCCCGGAGGCGCTGGCAGTTGCCGAGCAGGCGCTCACGCTCACCCAGGGTCTATCGTCTCGGAGGCGAGAGAGAGCACACCTGGCCTATGGCATGGCCCTGAGCTTCAGGGATGCTGCACAGGCTATCGCCATTCTCGAGCCGCTTCTTTCCGACTTCAGCCACCCGCTCTTAGCAGAACGCCTGGCGCAAACCGGGCTTTACCTGGCCAGAGCCTACCTGCTGACAGGCCAACCAGAGAAGGCCCGCACAGCCCTAGCCAAAGCCGAGATGGGCTTGAGCGAGCTGGGCGAGAGCGGCCTGCGCTACCTGGCCGGTCCCGAAGCGGCGTTTTATGACGTAAAGCAACTCCTGCAGGGAGAGCAGCCAGAGCTGGAACTCTCTTTCTTAGGGGCTGCCAGCGCTAGGTTGAACGGCAAGCTGCTTAGCCTTCGCCCGCGCTTTGCTGAACTGCTGCTGGCCTTATCCCTTCACCCCCAAGGGCTCAGCGGCGAGCAGCTTACTCTGGCGGTCTGCGGCGAGGCTGGTGATGTGCCGTACTGTACCGTCGAAGTCAACCGACTAAAAAAGCTCGTGCCCATCCTGAGTCGCCCCTACCGGCTGGGGGTAGGCTTCGCGGCGGACTTTTTGCGGCTTGGCGAACTCATTCAAAACAACCGGCTGCTGGAGGCGCTCGAGCTCTACCGCGGCCCACTGTTGCCGGCATCCGAGGCGCCTGTGGCTACTGAACAGCGTCTTTTCCTGGAAGAGGCCCTGCGCCAGGCCATCCTCCGCAGCCATGATCCAGAAGCCCTGTGGCTGCTGGCAGAACGTTTGGGAGACGATCTGGAAGTCTGGGAGAAGGCGCTGACGCTCCTGCACGAGCGCGACCCGCGCACCGCCGTTGCCAGGGCGCGGGTCAAGGGGCTGGTCAGTGCCTTCAGCCAAGGATAATCTCGAGAATGCGGCGCAAGCTGCGAAGGTCCTGCTCACCAAGATGCCCCAGCTTTCTGACGATGAGAATCGGCTCTGCGGTCGTCAAGACGGGCTTGAAAATAGATGGCTTGAGCAGCCCGGCGGTCTGCCAGTCTTTGACCTCTGCTTCAAGGTTGCTACTTGCGATTCGCGCTCGGCTGGTAATGGCCAGAAGAATGACGTCCCGCCGTTCGCGATGATACTCGTCCGAGCTGACAATCACTGCCGGTCGCTTCTTGCCCTGGTTCTGATCGGTAAACGGAAAAGGGGACAAGAACGACGTCGCCGAAGCTATAGCTTGTCGTACTCTGCATCGTCAGGATTGTCCCAGACCTCGGCCAGAGCCGCTTGAGAAAGCTGACTTGCGGCTCTGGTGAGCTGCCGGTCGAAAACGCGCTGGCTCAGGAAGTCGACAAAGTCCTCTACTTCCGCAACCTTGTCGGCAGGCAAGCCGCGAATTTTAGCGAGCATCTCCTGTTCAGCAGGCTCAAGCCTCATATCGGACCTCCTTCTCGCTCAGTATACAACCATGCAGGCTAACTTTGAGGAGCGCTGGCGGCAAGCCGTTATGAAACGATGAGGCAGATTGAATGCTGGCGAAACGTCTGAAAGATTACCTGAAGGCGTGGGGAAAGGTGCTCGCGCTCTTGCACGAGCCCGACCCGCGCACCGCCGTTGCCAGAGCGCGGGTCAAGGGGCTGGTTGAAAGCTACGGTGCCTAGCGCTCGAGCGACTCGGCAACGGCTACACTCGATACCTTGCCAGCGTCCTTACGTCTGGGGTCATCACCTTCGGCCAGCACAAAACCAAAAGACAAAACCAGCAGGACAAGTACACCAGCCCAAATCCGCTTCATAGCTCACCTCCTTCCGACTTCTGCCTTGGGGTTGATTGTGCCCTGGTCAACATAACAACCACCTGACATGCTGGCTGCTCTGGGATGTTAGGTGAATGTTATCTGGCAATGTGTAACTTTGCTCTGGAGGTGATGCACGATGGCATATGAGCATCCCACGCAACCTACGGATGTACAAGATCAAAGATGGTTAAGCGCACACGGAGTAAGGCAGTTTTAGCGACCAAAGGAATTAGGAGAATCTCGATGCACAACCGCTACGTAATCACTGGTTTCCTTCTACTAATGGTTCTGGCCGCATGCTCGATGAGGCCGATCGCCGATTCCAACATGGAGCGGGAGCATATTGAAGCTATTTCAGAGAGCTCGGAAGACTGGATGCAGCTTGGGCCGGGGTTTCGCTATTATGAGCGGCCAGGGGGTATCGGTTTTTCAATTGACTACCTGAGCATAGACGAAGCGACCTTGGCAGCGCTCGAAGCCAAGATGCAACAGGTCGAGAGCCTAATGAAATTAGAACCTCAAGCCCGGGCAATTTACAGCCAGGGATGGAGTGACATTCTGCAAGAAGTTTCGTCCAACGTTGACTTAATGGCGGCAGCAGGAGTGTTCCCATATAGCGCACGGGGCGAGCTGCACATACAGAGTGCGTACAGGTGCGAAGCAAGAGCGACTGCCATGCCGAATTCAGGAAGTCCAGGAGCAAAGGGTTATGCTACCGCCAGGTGCGATCCGATGTTCGCTGGCAACAATGCTGTGAGGTCTGTCAATACCTCGGTTACGGCTCGCGCAGGCAATGACTGGCCACCGACAGCAAGCGATAGTGGGAGGTGGGATGCTCAGTCATTCAACATTGCGTTCGGAACTTTCAACTGTTTTAGTTCCGCGCGCGCTTGGGTTGTAAACAACATGGGTTGGAACATCCGGTTCGCTAGCAGTCAAAATGATAGATGCCGCCCCTAGGTGATAGGAATACGTCAGGTACGTCAATGGCCTTCAGATCAAGCACGTGAATGCGCAAAGCGTGATCTCATAAAGCGCTAATACCAGTTTGATGGCACGAATACACGCAAGCCGTTCTCGCTCACGCTCGAACCCGCGCGGTTGGGCTCATGGCATCATGTCATGAGCCAACAACCATAACACTGGCATAAGGCGCCCCTGCAATTGCTCCAATTGGTGTGCAACCGTAAACAATCAACTTTTGTGGATTGGCAATCGTAGCGAAAGTTAGTGAAGCTGTGTGTGGTATGACTGTCCGAGCAAGAATTAAGATTGAAGTGGAAGGAGTGTCGACATGACCCACAGAGTAAACATTATATTCGGAGTTCTGGCTCAGTTATTGCTACTAAGTGGTATCGCAACAGCCCAGATTCAGGTCAATCCTGCATCACCGAGCCCAGGGCTCCTGTGGCATTTTTTCGGTGCCATCAATAGTGTCGAAGTGTTATCGACGGCTGCAGTGCGCAGCTTTTACCTTGCGGTCACTTATCAGGGCGATATCCTGTTTACGCATGCTGGGGAACTTGACCGGGTTGATCGAACCGTGATAACGGCCGGTGTTCTTGCGGTCGCGTTACAGGGGGGATGCCGTGACGGCGTTATTGCCTTTGCGGGGAGCGATCAATATCGGGATGGTGGCCAGTCGACCTCGCTGAGCAGCAGCTGCCTTCAGATCCTCGGCTATCTCGGCGGATCAGTTTCTAAAGCCGCGGGTGAACGTAGCATATGGCTAGGAGTAGCGCCAACAGAAGTACCGCTTAATCGCTGGGAACCGTTCCTTATTTACACTCCCACCCTTGCCGGCGAAGAGCAGCCACAACCGTCCCCTGATCTTTGGGGTACCATCGTGTTTCTGCTATATCTCAGCAATGAAGCGCTACCTGCTGACTCACGACAGCATCCTCAAGTGCCGTTGCTAGAGACCTGGGATGACCTCCCTTAAAGGTCACTAGAACTCATTCTCAAAAACACCTAAGCAGCGGCCGGCGCAGCCCGCCGTCCGCTCTGGCAACTTGCGGCGAGCCTGGTGCACATGCATGCCAATCGCTGCGGTCTCGACCGGCGCCAGGAGCACCGCGCGATCGCCACGCTCCGCCGCACCTACGACAGTTTTCGTCACTTCGTCCCGGAGGGAATCGAACTATGAACCCCGTAAACAGTCAGGAGAAGGTTACCGCAACATCCGCGCATAACCGTCCAGATGAACACTACCAGTTGCCCACACCCCTGCGCGAACGCGCGATGAGTGTTGGTAAAGATGTGCTCGAGCGTCTCGCAGACCGCTCGCAGGTCATACGGGTTGCCACCGCTCCAGTACCTGGACAACGCACCCTTAGCGAACCAGTCTGGACCTCGGTCGACCCTGCCTCGGGCGACGCGGGGCTGGCCCTGGCCTTCGGAGTGCTCGGCCAGATTGACCCGAGTGAACGCTGGGAGGCATGCGCGCATGCGTTTCTCGTACCAGCCGTCACCGCGGCGGCCGCAGAGCCCTTTCAACCGCTCGGCCTCGTAGCAGGCATGGCCGGTCTAGCCTTCACCGTTCGCCACCTTGCACAAGGACGCCGCCACCGAAAGGTCCTTGGACAGCTCGATGGGCACGTGATTGATCGCACTCGCTATGTCCTTCAGCACACGCCACCTGACGGGGGTATCTTTCCCGATTCATACGACGTCGTCTACGGCTTTGCTGGTATCGGCAGATATTTACTGCGTCCTGCGAGTACCCGCAGGATCGCAGGACAACCCCGAAGCAGAAGCGGTGTTGCGCGATCTGCTGGCAACCTTGGTGCGCTGGAGCAGAAGACCGCCGCCGGAAGGCTTCTGGACCCCTCCTGGCAAGGCGCGACCTTTCGAGCTCGAGGATCTACCCGAGAAGGCCCACGGCTACCTGACGCTCGGCCTGGCCCATGGTATTCCAGGCCCCCTGGCGCTGTTGGCGCTGGCACACGAGGCCAAACTTGGGATAGATGGCCTTCACGATGCGGCCCAGGCCCTGGTTAGGGAGTTACAGAGCGCTATGCGCGCGACCCCCTGGGGCCCAGACGTGCCTTACCACCGCTTTCTTGCCGCCGATCTTGCTCCACAGGCTAGTGTTTCACGCGCTGCCTGGTGCTACGGCAATCCCGGCGTCGCGCGGGCGATCCAGCTTGCGGCGCGCGCTTTCGGCGAGGCGGAATGGTTCGGGCTGGCCGACTCGCTCATGCTTTCGGCGCTGACCAGGCCCGAGGGGTTCATGCAGGTGATCTCGCCGACTTTCTGTCATGGTGAGGCTGGACTGGTACAGCTCCTTGCGCGCTTTCTTTCAGATCGGGGTGAGCCCGAACCGGTCCTCGAGCAAGCTTTCGAACGCCGGGTAGACCTCCTGCTCGAGGCCTTCGACATGAACGCGCCCTTCGGTTACCGCAACGTCGAGAGGAACGAAGCACCGACCGACAGCCCCGGCCTGCTCTCCGGCGCCGCTGGTGTCGCACTGACGCTGCTGTCGCTTACAGACCCGACTAGTAGCGACTGGGACCAACTGTGGCTGGTCAGCTAGGAGAGGAGACTTTGTGCTGAGCATCGAAGCTGTCACCGTCCGCTACCCACGGCTCGAGCGCCCCGCTCTCGACCAGGTTTCGTTCCAGGTCAACCCTGGGGAGATCGTGGCACTTCTGGGCCCCAACGGCTCCGGCAAGACCACCCTGATGAAGGCCATCTGCGGCCTGGTCAGACCCGTTGCTGGGTCCGTCAGGGTTGGCGCGGTGGACGTGCTCGCTGCCCCAGAAGAAGCCCGCTCCAGACTCGGCCTGCTCCTCCACGCCGAGCGGAGCTTCTACTACCGGCTCAGCGGCTTTCAAAACCTGCTGTTTTTCGCCGGTATGGACAACCTCTTCGGCGCGGCAGCGCGCACCCGGATCGAGCAGCTCCTGGCCCACTTTGGGCTTCAGGAGGCGCGCGACCTGCCGTTCATGAAGTACTCGCTGGGGATGCGCAAAAAGCTCTCGCTCGCCCGCCTGCTTCTGCGCAACCCGGACCTGGTGTTGCTCGACGAGCCCACCGCTAATCTGGATCCCGCCAGCGTCCGGGAGGTGCTGGAGCACCTGCGCGAGCTGCGTAAGGAAGGCAAGGCGGTGCTGCTTGCCAGCCATCAACTAAGCGAGGTTGAACGGGTCGCCGATCGGATAGCGCTGCTGCGCACCGGCCGCCTGCTGGCCTTCGACCAGATGGAGAAGCTTCAGCAGTCTCAGCACGGGCCGAGGTTGCAGCTAGTTTTAGCCGGGCCGGTCTCTGCCGCGGTACTGCGCAGGCTCGAGCGCCTGCCCGGGGTGCGCTCACTCGACACCCGGGGCCTGGCCCAGCCGACCCCTCTGCCGCAACTTGCCCTGGTGCTCGAGGCCACCGCAGAGCTAGCCCCTCTGCTCGCCTCGCTTGGCGCCCTGAATCTGCCGCTGGTGCAGATCAACCAGAGCCAGACCACGCTCGAGGAGTTCTTTTTGCAGGCGGTGGCATGATGCTGGTCCACACTCAAAAGCTATGGCTCTTCGTGTTGCACAACCTCTGGACCAGCCTCTCCTACCGGCTAGCCCTGGTGCTCGGCATTGCTTCGGGCGTGATTGGCCTGCTGCAGTTTGCCCTGCTGGGCCTCTTCTTGCAGGAGGGGAATACCTTCCCGGCCATCGCTCAGTACGGTGGCAACATCCTGGCGTTTTTGATTACCGGCTCGGTCTTTACCGCCTTTGTCGGCATGGCGCTCTCAACCTTTGGGGCCTTCGTGCGCCTGGAGATGAAGATGGGCACGCTCGAGCATCTACTGATAAGCCGCACGCCGCTGGTACACCTGATGCTCTACGAGGGCCTCATGAACTTCCTGGCTACGGTTGTGAGCGCTATCGTCACACTGACCATCCTGGTACTCCTGTTTGGCGTACCGCTTCAGGTAAACCTGCTGGGGGTCACGGCATCCCTGCTGCTGCTCACCTTCGCGCTGCTCGGGATGGGCCTGGCCTCGGCGGGTATCTTGCTGGTCTCAAAACAGGGCGACCCCATCACCTGGGTCTTTACCACCCTCACCGGGCTTCTCTCCGGGGTACTTTATCCCGTCTCGATCCTGCCGGCCTGGCTCCAGACCATCTCCTGGACTCTGCCGACCACCCAGGCGCTGCACGCCCTGCGCTTGTCACTTACCGGAGCTGCCAGCCCACACGACCTGGCAGCCCCTCTGGGCGCGCTGCTCCTCTGGGGTGCGATCAGCCTGCCCCTGGGCGCCCTGGTCTTGCGCTGGGGCCTGAACCAGGCCCGGCGTCAGGGCAGCCTGGGGGAGTTCTGAAAGGAG
>JGI24110J20144_1000240_pt1 | contig 11526 bp, 8 predicted proteins | sample SubbioR11Jul_8A2_FD_20144 | JGI IMG/M metagenome (IMG submission 20144)
ATTAACGGTCGCGACGCCCCCAATGGCGGGCGCGGCGCGGGTTTTGTCAGAATCTACGGCAGCCACCAGGTCTTCCGCAATCTCGACATTACCAACACCCCCCAGCACGGCTTTCTAATTATCGATGCTAACCATATCGTCTTCGATGGTGTACGCGGCTACTTCAACCGCGGCACCCCCATTAACGGCTTCCGCACCAGCAACAGCCTCTTCATCAACAACGTCCTTTGCGACAACGCTGACCCGCAAAACAGCTATGACGATGCCGACGGGCTCACTATCGCTTTTGGCGACAATAACATCGTCCGTTACAACATTTTCTGCCGCAACTCCGACGACGGTCTTGACATCTGGCGCTCCACCAACACCCTGGTTGAATACAATATTGCCTACAGCAACGGCTATAACAGCGTCGGCGATATCTATCACAACCGCCTTGTTAACGGTTTCAAGCTCGGCGTCTATAACCTCAGCGACGGTGGTGGTCATACCGTCCGCTTCAACCTCGCTTACAACAATACCGGTTTTGGCTTTATGGACAACGCTCCGGCCTCAGGCTTTATCCCCATTACCTTTTACAACAATACCGCCTGGAATAACGCCCAGATCGTTAACTGGGCTAGAGATATTAGCTTCCTTAGCGCTATCCCCCACGTTGTCCGCAACAATTTGGCCGTCCTTGGCCCTAACTCCTTAGCCTCCAGCGCTTTTCAGCTTTCCTCGACAATAATCCGCTCTCACAACAGCTGGGACTTAGGGATCACCAATCCGAACTTCATCAGCCTAGATACTAGCTCGGCTTTCTTCCTGGCACTAGCTCAGAACAGCCCCGCCATCGACGTCGGTATCGGTATGGGAGTGCCTTATACCGGTGCTGAGCCAGACCTTGGCGCACTGGAGTTTGGCCGGACCATCGCCGACCTTCTTGGGCCCAGCATGCTGTTAGCCAGCAGCAGTGAGCTCTACGCTTACCGTCAACCCTAGCCCGCCTTATTAGTTCAGTGAGGACGCCCGCATACTTGGCTCAACAGCCCAGGCCGTGCGGGTAGCCCTCTGCCCTTGCGGTATAGTCGCCGGATGGGGGCGCATTCCGACAATCGCACGCGCTTCATCACAGCCAAACCACTGTCGATCTCGTATCGTCACCTCGTGCTAAGGGAGCTTTTACAGCAGGGGGGTCAAGTTACCCTGCGCCAGCGCAGCAGCCTGCCTAGCCTTTTAGTGCAGGGTGGCTGCACGGCGAAGCAGCTTGCTGTTGACCGACTCTCGTTCTCCTCAGCAGGCCACCGGTGGCTTGGGTGAAGCAATCGCTCACTCGGGTAGCGGCGTATTTTGGGGCTATCGGAATAAGTCAGCTGCTATCGTTTATCTTAATCATACTGGTTACGCACTACTTATCGCCTAAAATTTACGGTGAGTACGTGCTGGCGCTCACTATTTCCAGCCTGGTCGGCATGGTCGGCTCGGCTTGGGTGCGTAATGTCGGTATGCGCCTCTATATCGACGCCAAGCAGTTGCGAGAGACTAGAAGCTTTTTCTGGCACCTCGCCGTGCTACAAGCCTTGCTGTTTAGCGCTCTCTACGGAAGCTTGCTCGTGACTTTTGCACTCCTGTCTTTAGAGCTAGCCTCGCTGCCTAGCCTGATCGCCGCCGGCATTGCCATTTTGATCGGTGATTTCTTTAGTCTAGGTCTGAACCTGATCCGCATCGAGGAGCGCAGCGCAGGGTATGCCATCGCCGAGGCGGGCAGCGCGGCGGTGCGTTTCCTGGGCACCCTGGGCGGATTGCTGATCGGTTTCCACACCCCCGCCATGCTCTTTGTGGCGACTTCCATGGCCTATCTATTAGGCGCCTTTTACACCACTTACCTGCTCAGCAGCTCGCTCAGCGGCCCGCTCAGGTTGCAGCCGACACTGCTAGGGAACGTCTTACGCATCGGCCCCGCCTCAATTCCGCTCTCGCTCAGCGGTTGGGTAGAGCAGCTGGCCGACCGCCTGATATTGGAGCGCTTCACCACGGTAGCTATTGTTGGCATCTACAGCGCCGGCTATGCGCTGGCCGACCGCCTCTTGGGCGGAATTATCGCCGCCGTCTTCATGATGGCCTGGCCTGACGTGCTCAACGCCTGGAGCCGAGGTGGAGCGAGCGCCGCGCGGCTAGCCATCTTTCGAGCGCAGCAGCTCTACAGTTGGCTAACGCTCGGACCGGCCTTATTCATCATCCTGTTCCACCTTGAAATCGTCACGCTACTAGGCCCAGCCTACCGGGAGGCCGCTCCGGTCATCCCCATTATTGTGGCGGCAACCTGGCTGCGCGGCTTCATCCCCTACCTAAATCGCCACCTCGAGCTCCACAAGCAGTTTGCCAAGCTGTCGCTTATTACCTCGATAGGGGCACTCCTTAACCTGGCCCTTAACTTCCTCCTTATCCCCCGCTGGTCGATGATAGGCGCCGCCTGGGCCACGCTGGTAGCTTACCTCATCATGGCCCTGATCTTTTTCTGGTTGCGAGACCGAGCCCAGCAGCTACCTAGCGACTACCTTAAGGCCGCGCTGCTAGCTGGGCTAGCCTGGCTAGTGTCTGCCATCCTTCCCGTGTCGCCCTTCTTTCAGATGGCGGTCTTCGTGGCCGTCTATGCCCTAGGGGCTTACGCCATCTACCTACGCCCTCAGCTGCAAAGGCGACCCGCCAGCTTATCCTGACCTTGGCTGCGAGGTGACCGCTGTACCTAACGCAGCGCCCCGGCATCATAAAATGCTTAAACTATGACTCCCGCCCCGCTAACACGTCACGGCTTGGGTATCCTTTGCGACGCCAAGACTGGCAATTGGAGGGTGGCCTCATGCCGCCAAAGGTCACGCTGATCATCCCTACCTACAATAGAGCCCGCCTGCTGCCCCGCGCCCTCGATAGCGCCCTAAGCCAAGACTACCCCGCCCTGGATATCATCATCGTCGATGACGGCTCGAGCGATAACACCCTCGAAGTCCTGGCACCCTATCTCAGCCACCCCCGTATCCGCCTAGTCAGCCACCAGCACAACCGCGGCGTCACCGCCGCTAAAAATACCGGCCTTAACCACCTCCCCGCCGACACCGTCTACTTCGGTATCCTGGACAGCGATGACAGTCTGTATCCAAACGCCATTTCAAGCCTGGTAGCCGCCTTTGCCAACGGCCACTACTCGCAGGTCTTTGGCTGGTGCGAAGATCCCGATTCCGGTGAGCGCACCGGCACCTCATCGGTACGTGAGGGGGTAATCCGCTACGAAGACGTATTGTGTGGCCGTTTTCGCGGCGAATTTTGGCAGCTTACCCGCCTTGAGTTGCTCGGCAACCTGCGCTTTGATGAGCGGGCCGGCGGCGGTGAGGGCTCAGTTTGGTGGCCGCTGCTAAAGGTAGCCCCAGCTCTGTTAATCGCTGCCGTAGTGCGAGATTATCACCGCTCAGGGACGGATCGCGTGAATCTCCCCACCCTCACTCCGACCGGTGCACTAAAGAAGATGTGGGTGTTTCGGTCCGAACTAAACGCCGTTGGCGAGGATATGCGCTCGCTCTGCCCGGCGCAGTACGCCGCCCACTGCCTTGAGGAGGCGAAGTGGGCCTGCTTAGCCGGGCACAAGGCCGACGGCTGGCGGGCCTGGCGTCAGGCTATTTGCGCCCATCGCTCCCTGCGAGCCCTGTATATGATGGCGCTCTTCCCCATCCCCACCAATCTCCTCAGACGTCTCTTCGCTCTCCGTTATGCCTAACCCCCCGCCTACTAAAAATAAGTCTAGCCATCCTCCAGGCAAGATCGTATTCGTCATGAATGGCTTCCTGCTCGGGGGAGCCGAAAAACAGTTAGCCACGCTGTTCTCGGCCCGCCCCTCGTTCATGAACGAGGTCGGGGTAGAAATCATCACCTTTTTGCCTACCCAGTCCGACCTTATCGCCGACTGGTTCGCCGCAATGGGCGTCAAGAGCACGCTGATAGACCGCCAGGCCATGTCCTTCCCCAGCTTCTTCTGGAAACTGGTGACAACGATACGCTCGATCCGGCCACAGATCGTTCACACCCTGCTCGACTCATCAACAGGGGCGTGGGGGCGCCTAGCCGCCCGTTTAGCGGGCGTACCCCATATCTTTCACTCCGACCTTTCGCTGCGCGAAGACGGTACCCGGATCCACTTTCTGCTCCGTCCGTGGCTTGACCGGCTTACTAGGCGCTTCCTACCCAACGCCGAGGCCACCGCCGAGCGGCTGGTACGCTCTGGCGTCCCGCGGGAGAAGATTATCGTCATTCCCAACGGCGTCGATCTGGCCAAGTTCGCTCCTGACACCACCCCCTCGCCCAGAGCGGCTTGGGGTATTCCTGCTTCGGCATTAGTAGCCGGTTTTCTGGGGCGCTTTCACCCCATCAAGCGGCTCGATCTGCTGCTTGACGCCGTACTGCAACTCCCCGTCTCCGACCGGCCCGATTATCTCGTGCTAGGCGGCGACGGCCCCACCATGCCGATGGTTCGTGAACGTGTCGCCAGTGACCCTTGGCTCCAGAACCACTGCCGACTCCTGGGGACGGTTGAGGACGTGCCTGGCTTCATGACCGGGGTCGACTACTTGGTGCTCTGCTCAGACACCGAAGGGCTGCCCAATGCCGTTCTGGAGGCCATGGCCATGAGGCGGCCGGTGGTGGCCACCAGCGTCTCCGATCTGCCCAGACTAGTCAGCGAGATCGGCTTTACCGCCGAGCCAGGCAACGCCACCAGCCTGGCTCTGGCCCTAAGACAGATGCGCCACCTGCCGCCGGAGCAGCGGATGGCGATGGGCACTAAAGCGCGAGAGCGCGTGCTGACCCATTACGACCTCAACGCGATCAGCGAGCGCTTTTGGAGGGCCCATCTTGAAATTGTATCTTAATAGCGACCAGGCACCCCCCCTAGCTCTGTTCCTGCCTTCGCTAAGTGGCGGTGGCGCCGAACGTGTCATGCTCAATTTAGCACGCGGTATCTCGCAGCACGACCTCCAGGTAGACCTGGTATTAGCAAAAGCTGAAGGGCCTTATCTCAAGCAACTGCCGACTGGGATAAAGGTGATCGATCTAGCAGCCAGGCGGACCCTCGCCAGCATCCCCAGGCTCGCCAGGTATCTGCGTCAGCGGCGACCCCAGGCACTACTTACCGCCCTTAACCACGCCAATATGGCCGCTCTAGCCGCTAAGAAGCTATCAGGGACTCCGACGCGAGTCGTGGTGAGTGAGCACAACGAGCTATTTCCCGGCAAGCTAATAGACAAGGAGGGGGTGTTGTTTCAGCGCCTGATGCGCTATACCTACGCCTGGGCCGATGGCATAGTAGCTGTGTCTGAGGGCGTAGCTGACAGCCTAGCTAGGGTCTGCGACATGCCGCGCTGCCGCATTATGGTCATCTACAACCCTGTGATCGGCGAAGAGCTACACCAACGCGCCCGTGAGCCGCTGCAGCATCCCTGGTTTGCCCCTGGCGAGCCCCCCGTTATCCTCGGTATCGGCAGGCTCCATCAGCAGAAGGATTTTGGCAACCTGATTAGGGCTTTTGCTTTGCTGCGGCGGGAGCAGCCCGCTCGGCTTATCATCCTTGGCGAAGGCGAGGAGCGCCCGGCCCTTGAGCGCCTTGCGCTCGAGCTTAGCCTGACAGAAGATCTTAGCCTGCCGGGATTTGTCGATAACCCTTATGCGTACCTGGCCCACAGCGCCGCCTTTGTTCTCTCTTCGGCCTGGGAGGGCCTACCCACGGTGCTGATCGAGGCGCTCGCCGTCGGCACGCCGGTGGTGTCCACCGATTGCCCCAGCGGCCCCCGAGAGATCCTCCAGAATGGGAAGTTCGGCCCCTTGGTGCCGATCCGGGACAGTGCCGCGCTTGCTAAGGCAATAACTGACATCCTTGTCAGCCCAGTGCCGAAGGTGCCGGCCGCTTGGCTTAAACAGTTCACGCTAGAGGCCGCCACCCGCCATTATCTCGACGCGCTCGGTGTCAAGCTGCCGGAGCCCCTCACCGCCTCATGAAGATCGCCCTGCTGACCACCTCCCTGATGCGCGGCGGCGCCGAGATCCAGGTCTTCTTGCTGGCGCGTACCCTTAAGCGACGCGGCCACGAGGTGCAGGTAATCAGCATGGTGGCGCCCGAGGCTTTTGAGCCGGAGCTGGTCGAACTCGGCATCCCGCTGCACAGCCTCAACATGAGGCCAGGCGCCCCCGACCCCCGCGCCCTGTGGCGCCTCACCGCTATCTTGCGGGCCTGGCGGCCTGAGATTTTGCACAGCCACATGATCCACGCCAATCTGCTGGGGCGCCTGGTGCGCCTCATCGTTCGCGTCCCGGTGCAGATTTCAACCGCACACAACATCGACGAGGGCGGACGCTGGCGCGAGCGGGCCTACCGGCTTACCGATCCGTTGGCGACCATCACCACCAATGTCAGCCAGGCCGCTGTTGACCGCTACGTGCAGGTCGGAGCGGTCCCCGCTGCTAAGATCCGCTATCTCCCCAACGGGCTCGAGCTTACCCCCTTCATGTCGGTATCGGCCTCGCGCCAATCGCTAAGGCAAGCTCTCGGCCTGACAGAGCAGTTCGTCTGGCTGGCGGTAGGTAGGCTCGATGTGCAGAAAGACTACCCCACCATGCTGCGCGCCTTAGCGGCAACGCTGCCGGGGTATCCCCAGACCCGGCTTCTGATCGTCAGCGAGGGGCCGCTGCGGGCTGACCTCGAAGCGCTCAGCGCGCAACTATCCCTGGCCGAACAGGTCACCTTCTTGGGAGCGCGTAACGATGTCCCTGCGCTGATGCAAGCCGCCGACGCCTACCTCATGTCCTCGGCCTGGGAGGGGCTGCCCATGGTGCTGCTAGAAGCTGCCGCCAGCAGCCTCCCCATCGTCGCGACCGACGTGGGCGGGAACCGCGAAATCGTGCTTGATGGTAAGTCCGGCTGGCTGGTGCCGCCCAGCGACCCGGTAGCGCTTGCTGCCGCCATGCAGCGACTCATGGCGATGCCCGAGACGGCACGGCGGCAGATGGGCGAGGCCGGGCGCAATTACGTGCGGCAGCACTACGACTTAGAGCGCGTGGTCGATACCTGGGAGGCTCTTTATCAGGAGCTGCTGTCGCGCTATCGTGGCTCAAGGAGGCAAGGGCCAATCACTGCAAGGCGTTCGTAATTGTCGGGCGAAGCCTTAAAACCTTTAGACTTAACTTATGGCTCCATACGCACAGAATTGTCGGACGAAGCCTTCGCTTGACCAGCTAAGGCGCCGCCCCCAGCGCTGGCTCATTACCGGCGTGGCTGGCTTCATCGGCTCGAGCCTGCTTCAGCAGCTCCTGGCACTCAATCAACAGGTGGTAGGGCTGGATAATTTCGCCACCGGCTTCCGGCACAACCTGGAGGACGTCCGCGCGGCGGTCGGTAGCAACTGGGAGAACTTCACTTTCATCGAGGGGGACATTACCGACCTCGCTACCTGCCGCAACGCCTGCAAGGGCGTGGAGATCGTCTTGCACCACGCTGCCTTCGTGTCGGTGCCGGCCTCGCTGGCAGACCCTTTAGCGGCCCATCGGGTCAACGTCGAGGGCTTTATGAACCTGCTGACTGCCGTGCGGGAGGCCGGGGTCAAGCGCCTGGTCTACGCCGCGACCAGCGCTAGCTACGGCGACGACCCGGCGGAGGTCAAACGTGAGGAGGTGATCGGCAAGCCGCTCTCGCCCTACGCGCTGACCAAGACCATCAACGAGCTGTATGCCGAGCTATATGGGCGGTTATACGGCCTGGAGACGATGGGTCTGCGCTATTTTAATATCTTCGGGCGGCGGCAAGACCCGAACGGCGCCTACGCGGCGGTGATCCCTAAGTGGATCGCCAATCTGCTCAACGGCGAGCGCTGCACTATCTTTGGCGACGGCGAAACCACGCGCGACTTTTGCCATATCGACAATGTGGTACAGGCCAACCTGTTAGCCGCCACCACCCAGGAGCCTGCCGCGCTAGGCACGGTCTACAACATCGGCAACGGCGGCTGCACCACCCTCAACGCGCTTTACGCCCTGATCCGGGACGGCCTGGCTGCACTGGACCCGGCCTTTGCCCAGGTCAAGGACTGGCCCGCAGCGTATGGCCCCTTCCGTCCCGGTGACGTGCGGCACTCCCAGGCCGATATCGGCAAGGCGACGCGGCTGCTGGGCTACCAGCCCAGCGTGAGCGTGGCCGAAGGGCTGCACAAAACGCTCGCTTGGTACGTCGCCCAGGCGCGAGGCTGAGGTTGATTAAGCTCCTTATTGTCAGCAGCGTCCCCTCGACGCTGACCGCCTTCTTGCTGCCCTATGCCGCGCACTTTCGCGGGCTGGGCTGGCGCGTAGACGCGCTGACACGCGAGGGCACCAGCTGCGAGCGCTGCCTTAACGCTTTCGATAAGGTCTGGGATGTCGCCTGGTCGCGCAACCCGCTAAAACCCCAGAACCTGCTGGTAGCGCCGCGGACCATCAGCGAACTGATAGCCCGCCAGGGTTACGACCTTGTGCATGTCCACGACCCGGTCGCCGCCTTTGTCACGCGCTTTGCCCTGCGCCGCCTCGAGCACCCCCAAGTCTTTTACACTGCCCACGGCTTTCACTTCTTTAAGGGCAACCACCTGCTCAAAAACACCCTCTTCCTGACGCTGGAGAGGCTGGCCGGGCGCTGGACCGACCACTTGATCGTCATCAACCGTGAGGATGAGGCGGCTGCCAAGCGCTACCGGCTCGTCCCGGAGGGGCGGCTCCATTATCTGCCCGGCATCGGCGTGGACACTGCGGCCTACAGCGCCGCACGAGTCACGGCTGAGGAGGTCGAGGCCGTCCGGGCTTCGCTTGGCCTAGCGGCTAAAGATCCGCTGTTTTTGCTGGTCGCTGAGTTCAACCCCGGCAAGCGCCACCGCGACACACTGCGGGCTTTAGCACAGCTACCGCACCCACGGGCTGCACTGGCGTTCGCCGGAGTAGGCCCCTTACTGGACGCCACGAAGCAGCTAGCCAGCGAGCTAGGTATCGCCGAGCGCGTACACTTCCTGGGCTACCGCCACGACATCCCAGCGCTGCTGAGAGCATCAAGCGCACTTCTCCTGCCGTCCGAGCGCGAAGGGCTGCCGCGCTCGATCATGGAGGCGATGGCTATGGGCACGCCGGTTATTGCCACCCCTATTCGCGGTGTCAGTGAGCTGCTAGCTGAGAGTTGCGGGCTGCTGCACCCGGTCGGCGATATTGACGAGCTAGCCAGGGCGATGGCCTGGATAATCGCCAACCCCCAGGAGGCCAGTGCCCTGGCCGAGCGGGCCAAGGCGCGGGTGGCTAGGTACGATCTCAGGCCGCTGCTAGCGGCGCATGAGGCCCTCTATCAGCAAGCGTTGACCCGGTCGCAGACCTCGGCCATGCTTAAGGACTCCATTCCGTAGCGCTCTCGCAAGTCGGTAAAGACTTTCAGGAGACGCTCCAAGACAGCTAAGTTGGCCTCTTGGTCGACGCCGAAGTTGTGCGGGTGCCACCACAGGTGGTAGATCGCCCCCTCCTTGGCGGCGGCCTCCATAGCCTTAACCACGCGGCGCCAGCGGAAGTGCTCGAGCCTGCGGCGATAGGGGCGCAAGAAGCGGCTCGAGGCCACATTGCACAGGCCGTTTGCTTGGCGCACCGCCTCCCAGCGCACCAGGTTAGGACCAGTCAGATTTAGGTAGCTATCAAGCAGCCGCAACGCCCGGCGCGGCAGCGACTGCTCGGCCCCCGCCGCCGGGCGGTAGAGCCGGCCCGGTTCGGTGCCGCGATAGCAGTCGATACCCGATGCCTTAATGACCTCAAGGTAGTCCGGGTTGAGCTGATTGCGCGGGAAGACGATCGAGCGCAGCCTCACACCGCGTGCCGCCGCAACTTTAATGGCGGCCTCCAGGTCGGCCTGGAACGCCTCCTTGGTCTGGCCGGGCTCTAGGCAGTAGTAGTGTGAAAAGGTGTGGGTCGCCAGCTCCTGGCGCGGCTGCGCGGCGATCAGCTCGATCAAGCTGGCCGCATAATGGAGCGGGTCACTCCGCTCGTCGTCGCCGATCTCCGCCCGGTAAGGGTCGAGCCTAAGGTCGTGATACTGCGGCTTGACTGCGGGGCTAGCGGCTAGCAACTCCTCTCGGGTAGCGGCGAACAGGAAGCCGACCGTGGCCCAGGTCGCTGCGATCTCAAAGCGGTCAAAGAGCGCTAGCAGCTTGGGGACGACCTCACGGGCGCCCAGCAGGTTGTCGCGGTAGCCGCCGTTAAGCGAAAGCGTATCTCTCACGCCCCAGTCGAGTTCAAAGTCGAGCGAGATGACGAGGGCTCCGCGGCGGGGCGTTGTAATCATGCCGCCATGATAAAGCCCCAGGCGTGACATTAACACCAACCGCGCCACAGCCTTTGGCGCATAATGGGGCCTGATGCCCACCACTACAACGCAGCCTTACCGACCCCGCGACAGCTTTCTCCCCTTCTCACCCCCCACCATCGGCGAAGAGGAGATCGCTGAAGTAGTCGATACCTTGCGATCGAGCTGGATCACCACCGGTCCCAAGACCAAGGTCTTTGAGGAACAGTTTGCCGCCTATGTGGGGGCGCCAGGAGGGACCTCGGTGATGCTCAACTCCTGCACCGCCGGGCTACATGTGGCGCTGGTAGCGCTAGGCATCGGGCCGGGCGACGAGGTGATCGTGCCGAGCCTAACCTTTGCCGCCACCGCCAACGTGGTCGAGCATGTCGGGGCCCAGCCGGTGCTGGTCGATATCCTTCCTGACACCTTGTGCATCGACCCCGAAGCGGTACGCCGCGCCGTCAGCCCGCGCACCAAGGCGGTGATCCCGGTGCATTATGCTGGCCACCCCGCCGAGCTTGACGAACTGTCTGCTATCGCTCAGGAGCACGGCCTAGCCCTGATCGAAGATGCCGCCCACGCCGCCCCCACCTGGTACAAAGGGGTAATGGTCGGCAGCCGCCAGAACCTGGCCTCGTTCAGCTTCTACGCCACCAAGAACCTCACCACCGCCGAAGGCGGGGCGCTTACCGGAGCCCCGGAGCTGCTCGAGGCGGCCCGCGTTATTGGCCTGCACGGCATGTCCAAAGATGCCTGGAAGCGCTTCGATAAGGTCGGCTCGTGGCGCTATGACATCGTCATGCCCGGCTTTAAGTACAACATGACCGACCTGCAAGCCTCACTCGGCATCCATCAGCTCCGCAAGCTGGCAGGCTTTCACCGGCGCCGCCAGGAAGTCGTTGCCGCCTATCAGGCCGCCTTTAGCAACGAGCCAGCGCTCGAGCCCCCCACCGAGCGCTCTTATGCCGTGAGCAGTTGGCACCTCTATATCCTCCGCCTCAGGCCACAGCACCTCACGCTCGCACGCGATCAGTTCATCGAGGAGCTAAAAGCGCGCAACATCGGCACCAGCGTCCACTACACGCCGCTGCACATGATGTCCTTCTACGCCCACAAGTACGGCTTTACGCCCAGCGACTTTCCGGTAGCCCTGGACGCCTTTAGCCGCA
>JGI24110J20144_1000258_pt1 | contig 11061 bp, 10 predicted proteins | sample SubbioR11Jul_8A2_FD_20144 | JGI IMG/M metagenome (IMG submission 20144)
TAGAGGTTGCGAAAGGTTACCGGGTCGCGCTCGCGCACCATCGGATAGGTAAAGGGGCGCATCAGCCGCCCTTCGTGCAGCAGCAAGATCCGCTGCGGGGGCTGAAGAGGATATTGGCGGTGTTGGGTGGCGATGTTATAGGGGGCGAGAAAACCGGCGAACAGCGCCATGAGGTAAAGAGCAAGCAGGATCACCCCCCCTGCGATGCCGACTTTAGAGCGCTTAAACCGCCGCCAGGCCAGCGCCAGCGGGCTCAGCGACTCGCGCTGCCGCACCTTAGTCATAGCGGATCCGTGGATCGACCCAGGCCAGTGCCAGGTCGGCCAGCAGGTTGCCGAGCATCAAGAACAGGCTGGAGAACAGCAGCATCGTCATAGCCACGAACTGATCTTGGGCCATCAGCGATTGAAAGAGTAGCGGCCCGATGGTCGGCAGATTGAGCACGATAGAGACAATGATGGTGCCGTTAATCAGCTCCGGCAGAGACAAGCCCGCCAGCGATACTAACGGGTTAATAGCGTTGCGCACGGCATGACGGTAGGTCACTGTCCGCTCGCGCAACCCCTTGGCGCGGGCGGTGCGCACGAAATCGGCATTTAGCACATCAAGCAGATTAGCGCGCATCTGCCGCATCAAGACGGCGATAGTGGAAGTTCCAACAGCCAAGATCGGAATCCATAGGTGGTTTAGCAGGTCGATAAGGCGGGCCCATGACCAGGGGGCACCGATAAACTGCGGGCTATTCAGCCCGCCCACGTTGGTCCCGCCCAGGTTCAGCACCAGCGCCACCAGCAATAGCGCCACCAGAAAGTCGGGCGTAGCCAAGCCGATGTAGCCAAAGAAGCTGGCCACAGCGTCGCTGAAGCCATTGCGGCGGGTAGCGACATAGATGCCTAAAGGGATAGCCACCAGCCACGAGAACAGCATGGTCAGGCCGGCAATCAGTACCGTCCAGCCCAGCAGCTCGCCGATAATCGAGGTTACCGGGCGGTTGGCGAAGAACGAAAAGCCGAAGTCGCCGCGGGTAATAATCCCTGTTACCCAGCGCCAATACTGTTCCCAGACCGGTCGATCCAGGCCCAATTGGGCTTCCAGGCGGGCTACCGTCTCAGGGCTGAAGCGGGGGTCTTCGAGATAGCGATCGGTAAAACGGCCGGGCTGGAGCTGAATCACGCCAAACGACACGATTGAGACCAGCACCAGCGTAGGGAAAACGATCATGATCCGGCGGATAGTAAAGCTCAGCATGACGATAGATCCGTTAGATAAGGGGCTTAAGAGGCGTCTTAAGCCCCAACAGACTTACTCGCTAATGAAGAACAGCGGCACCGGGTTGTAGCCAGGGATAACTCCAAGGCTGAAGATGTAGTTGGCGACTCTATCGTGGACCGCACCGATGCTATTGGGCTTGGCGATCACGATCACCGGCAGGAACTCAGCTCCTAGGCGTTGCCACTCCTGATAGGCTGCGACCCGCGCTTCATGGTCCACCATCCGCGAGCCTTGGTCGAAGATCTCCCAGATCCGCCGCTCCCAGTCTGCCATAGCGTCAAAGTTAGGCTGGCCGCCAGGCTCGGCCGGTTGGGTGGCGCGGTGCCAGTAGTAGAGCGCGCCGCCCGGCTGCCAGATCGGCTTGCGCAGTTCGGGATCGGGCTGATCGCCGAAGCCGATCATGATGGCTTCAAAGTCGCCAGCTAGGCCGGTAGCCAGCAGTTGAGCCACCGGGACCCCGCGCAGGTGAACCCTGACACCCGCCTGGGCAAAGTCGCTCTGGATGATAGTGGCCAGATCGGTCCAGACCCGTGAGTCGGAGCCGTAAGTGAGCGAAAACTCCAGCTCGCGGGTAGGGGAGATGTTGCGCACACCGTCGTTATTAGTATCCACCAGACCCAAAGCCTCGAGCCCTGCGCCGGCAGCTTCGAGGTCGAACATCCGCATCAGGCCGGTGACATCTTCGTGGAAGGTGACATCGGCCGGGGCAGTGCCCATGCCGGGAAGCGTAGCTAGGCCGTTATAGACATCTTCGATGATGCGCAGCCGATCGACAGCATGCTCCATGGCGCGCCGGAACTCGACGTTGGCGAAGAGCTGGGCTAGCTCGGGGTCAGCCGCGTTAAAGTTGAAGGCCAGGTGGGGCGTAGCACCGAACAGCGCTACGCTGGCGATCACTCGGAAAGGTTCGCCCGCCAGTTCGCGGCTCTTAAAGTCGGGGAACTGCGCGCCACCGATATTGAGCTGATCGACATTTCCAGCCAGGAATTGGGCCGCTTGCGCCTCGGTGCCGCGGACGATCAAGTACTCGAGCATGTCTAGGTAGGGCAGCGGTGTCCCGGCAGCATCGACCATCCAGTAGTTGGGATTGCGCACCAGCCGCACTAGCTGCCCCGGCACATACTCGGCCATCATGAACGGCCCGGTGCCGACGATGTCGGTCAGGGGACCGTCGGTCGGCCAGGCGTTGTTAATATCCGCCGGTTGGGCGCCGCCCGCGACGCTCAGATGGAACAGCTTGTGCTTGGGCATGATCGGGAAGGAGCGGATCTGTAGGACAAAGACCGGCGAAGGCACCGGCAGCGTCATGCGCACCGTGTGCTCGTCAAGGGCTGTAAAGGTGACTTTGCGCTCCACGCCATCTACGTTGAAGGTGAACTGCGCCGCGTCGCCAGCTCGAGCCTCGGGGTTGGTGACGATCTGCTCAAAGGTAAAGACCACGTCATCGGCGCTAAAGGGCACACCGTCATGCCAGGTGACGCCCCGGCGCAGGTGGAAGGTATAGACCAGGCCGTCCTCACTGACCTCCCAGGAAGCAGCCAGCGCCGGGATGATCTCGTAAGTCGCCAGGTTGAACGTAACCAGCGGATCAAACATCTGATGGGTCAGGGTCTGGATCAGCGCACTGATCTCGCCATAGATGAAAAATCGCGGCGGCGTGTCGCCGAGCACCAGGCGCAGCGTCCCGCCGGGGGTGCCGGGCACGATACCGAGGGCGCTGTAGTCGGGGACGACCTTAACCTGCGCCAGAGCGGTCATTAGCAGCGCGGCGAGTATAGTCAAAGCCAGCTTTCTCATGCCTACCTCCTAAGGATCTCAAGCTTTAGGATATACCTATTCAAGACCACCTGCAAGTATCGCAGGTATCGCATCCAGAAATCTTAATAACCATTTAAGGGCACAGGCGAGCGGAGCAAGTAAGCTTAGAGTCACAAGAACGCGGTCAGTTAGCCTAACCGCCAGGGTCGGCGAGCACCGCTTATACCGGCGTCTGTATCGAGGTTCAAGTAGGGGTCAGGTGAGGGCGCGATTCTCTCTGTCCCTGCGATACCATCACCCTACGCGACCTCCTCCCGGCTCACGTTTTGTGAAGATCGTGGATTAGCACATCTTGCGCCACTTCAAGAGTTGGCTGGCCTGATCGCTGTGGCAATTGCTCGGGTAATCCGCTGGGCGTCGCGCACGCAGTCGTTGAGGCCGACGCCGTAGTAGGCGTTGCCGGTAAGGTAGAGGCCCGGCAATGACTGTGTTGCTGCCATGATTCGTGCCACGCGCGTGCTGTGTCCCACCAGGTACTGAGGGATCCCCCGGGGCCAGGCAAGCTGATAGACCATCTCCGGCGCTTTGGTGATGCCGAGGCTTAGCCGCAGGTCGTGTTGAACGATTCGCAGCGCTTCGGAGTCGTCGATGGTCACGAAATCGGGATCGAAGACACCGCCTCCGATGACCCTTAGCAACACCTTGCCGGGCGGGGCCTGAGTAGGGAAGAGGCTGGATGTCCAGAGGCACCCCAGGATCCGCTGGCCCTCGCCGGGGACGGCCAGGTAGCCAAAGCCGTTAAGCGGATGCGGTACGTCCTGGCGGTTAAAGCCTAGCCCCAGCAGCCTGACTCCGGCGTAAGGGATAGCCGCTAGCTCGGCGGCGGCCTCCGGGAGGAGCGGCGCTAACAGGTCGGCGCTCACGAAAGCCGGAGTAGCCAGCACCACCGCGCGTGACTGGTACTGTTCGCCTGAGGCCAGAGTGAGGGTGTAGGTGCCCGTGTCGCAGCGCTGAAGCCCCACTACCGCTGCGCCGGTGCGGACCCGCTGCCCTAGCTGTTCGGCCAGAGCGCGCGTGAGGCGCGCTATGCCGCCGTGCTGGAAGCTGGTTAAGCGCCCGCCGGGACCCGCCGGCCCGCCCGTACCTTTGCGGCGCCTGAGCACGGTGGCGAGCAGGGCACGAACCAGGCTGCCGTAGTCGTCCTCGAGCTGGCGCATCCGCGGGAAAAGCGCTGCCAGGCTGATGGCTTTAGCGTCGCCTGCGGTGATGCCGACTACCATAGCGCGCATGAACACCTCGGCGAACTCTGTGCCGACCCGTCGCTGGGCAAACTCATAGACGGTCTCGTCGATACCGGCCGGGCGTTTGGGGGCGAAGGGCTCACAGAGCAACCGCGCCTTGGCCTTAGCCGAGACGAGCCGGGTGCGCACGAAGGCCATAGGTGAGGTAGGGAGGGCCTGCAACGCGCCGTGGTGATAGAGGAAGCGGTGCTGAGCCAGCTCGCCAGCGACCGCCAGCTCCTCCTCTAAGCCGAGCGTTTTAGCCAGCTCAAGCGTCTCGGGGACGTTGGTGAGAAAGCCGTTGGGCCCCCGGTCGACGGTATAGCCCTGAAGTTGATCGCTTTGGGTAATGCCGCCCGCAGCGGCCTCACGCTCAAAGACGATCACCTGGTGCCCCTGCCGGCTGAGGTAGTAGGCGGTAGTTAGGCCGGCGATCCCGCCGCCGACGATCGCTACGGTCACGTCACACCGTCCTCGAGAAGCTGGGTTGGGAGCGTTTGGCACGTAGATACTTGTCAAAGACCATCGCCACGTTGCGCGGGAAGAGTCGGCCCAGCGGGGTTGCGGTGAGGGCTTCGGGGGTGTTCACGACGAAACCTTCTCCCTCCAGTTGAGCGAGATGGTCTAGCTCCTCGGCGAAATAGTCGTCGAAGCAGATGCCGTAGCGCCGCGTTAGCTCCCCCTTGTCTACCTTGAAGTTGCACATCCACTCGCGGATGACGTGCCCGCGGATGAGATCGTCCGGGGTCAGCAGGTAGCCGCGCTCAATAGGGAGGCATCCTTCGTCGAGGGCGCGGTGGTAGCGGCTCAGCTTCTTCTGATTCTGAAAAAAGCCACCTGCCAGCGAGCCGATGGCGGTGAGGCCGAAACCGAGCAGCGCCGCGGCCTTGGCGGTGGTGTAGCCCATGAAGTTGCGCGTTAGGCGCCCCTGTCGTTGCGCTAAGGCCAGTTCGTCATCAGGCAGCGCAAAGTGATCCATCCCGATATCCTGATAGCCCGCTGCCAATAGCTTCTCGCGGGCAGTAGCGAGCAGCTCGAGCTTAGCTTGTCCCTGCGGCAGCGCCTGGGGCGGCAGGCGCTGCTGGTGAGGATGCAGCCACGGCACGTAGGCAAACGAGTAGATGGCCAGCCGCTCCGGCTTTAGGGCTATGACCTGTTGGGTGGTGTCGGCAAACGAGGTGGGCGTCTGATAGGGGAGGCCGTAGATGAGGTCGCAGTTAATCGAGTTAAAACCCAGCCTTCTGGCCTCCTGTAGGAGCGCCTGGGTGGCGGCAAACGGCTGCTGCCGAGCAATAGCCGCCTGCACCTGCGGGTCGAAGTCCTGCACGCCGACCGACAGGCGGTTGAAACCCTCCTCTGCCAGCGTCTCGAGGTGCGCCGCACTGGTGACGCGCGGGTCGAGTTCGATGGCGATCTCAGCGTCATCGGTGAAGATAAACTGCTCGCGGTAGACCGCCATCAGCTGCTTAAGCTGCTGCGGGGTGAAATAGGTAGGCGTACCGCCGCCAAAGTGGAGCTGCTGCACGCGCTTGCCCTCGCTAAGTTGCCGCACGACCAGCCGAATTTCGCGCGTCAAGCGCTCAAGATAAGGCTCGGCGACCTCCGGGCGCGGGCTGATCACCACGTTGCAGGCGCAATAAAGGCAGCGGGCGTGGCAGAAAGGGAGGTGGGTGTAGAGCGAGAGGGCCTCATTGCTGGTGGCGAGCTGGCGCAGCGCGGTCAGGTACGCCGCCTCATTCACGCCGCCATGGAACTCGAGCGCGGTCGGATAAGAGGTATAGCGCGGTCCTGGCCGGTCGTAGCGGTGCAGCAGCGCGGCATCGACCACCGGCGGGGCAAGGGCCATAGCCGCCAGCATAGTCGAGCCGGCTGCTAAAAGTGTCACAAAATTCTCTCGCCTGCTCGAGCCTTGCCTCAAACCCAGTCGCGGGGCTGATAGCAGGCCAGCGCGGTGGCTTCAGCACTGCCCGCTTCTGGCCGATAGTCAAACTCCCAGCGCGCATACGGCGGCAGCGACATCAGAATCGCCTCGCTGTTCCCTTGTGTCTGCAACCCGAAGAGTGTCCCACGATCGTAGATCAGATTGAATTCGACGTACCGCCCGCGCCGGTAGAGCTGCCACTCCCGCTGGCGCTCGCCGTAAGGAGTACCCTTGCGCTTTTCGACGATGGGCAAGTAGCTCGGCAAGGTGGTATCGATGCCGTCTTGCACAAAGCGGAAGTCCTGTTCCCAGTCGCCCTGGCCGACCGGCGAGAGCTCATCGAAGAAGATCCCGCCCACACCGCGCATTTCCTGGCGGTGCCGGATAAAAAAGTAGCGGTCGCACGCCTCTTTAAGCTGCCAGTAGTCAGCCTGCGGATGGCGGTCGCAGAGCGCCTTGAGCATCCGGTGGAAGTGGATGATATCTTCCTCAAAGGGATAAGGCGGGGTCAAATCGGCACCGCCACCAAACCACCAGACTCCCTCCCCCTGCGAGGGGGAGGGTGGGGAGGGGGTCTCAAAATAACGGTAGTTGGCATGAAACGCCGGGACGTATGGGTTACGGGGGTGCAGCACCATACTGAGGCCGGTAGCAAAAAAGGGCTGGCCCTTGCTGCCAGGGTGCTGTTTGGCCAGGCTCGGCGGCACCGCGTCGCCATAGACGGCAGAGGTGTTGATGCCGGCGCGCTCAAAAACGCGCCCACCTTCGAGCACTCTCGCCGTCCCGCCACCCCCGCCAGGGCGCTCCCAGGTGTGAGACTTGAACTTCGCCTGACCGTCAAGCGCTTCAAACGCCGCGACGAGTTTGGCTTGGCCGGCTTTCATCAGCTCAATGACGCGATCCCTGCGGTTCATCAGTGTGCGTTGCGCGCGTTCACCCGGTCGAAGCGCCTTACCGCCTCAACTAAATGCGCTACGCTATCGGGATCCGTCTGCCTCATGATGCCGTGCCCCAGATTAAAGATATGCGGCCCGCCGAGCCCTTCGCGCAAGACGCGCTCGGCCTCCTGTGTAATGACCTCCTTGGGTGCCAAGAGCACCGCAGGATCGAGGTTGCCCTGTAAGGTCCTGCCGCCGAGCAGGGGGCGCACCTGGCTCAGCGGCGCCCGCCAGTCCACACTCACCACTTCGCAAGGGAGCTCCTTGATCTCGCCGTAGAGGTGCAGCGCGTCCACAGCCAGATAAAGACGCGGAATCCGGTAAGGCTCGAGCGCTTCGAAGATGCGCCGGTTGTACGGCTTGGCCAACGCGCGGTAGGTGCGGGCGTCGTGCAAGCCAGCCCAGGAGTCAAAAAGCTGAATCGCCTGCGCGCCCGCCTCAACCTGTATCAAGAGGTAGCGGATGCTGACTTCGGTCAATTTGTCGAGCAATTGATGTGCAGCTTCGGGCTCTTGGCGCAAAAACCCCCGGAACGCCTCAAAATCCTTGCTGCCGCCGCCCTCGATCATGTAAGTGGCCAGGGTCAAAGGGGCACCGCCGAAACCGATCAGGGGCACCGGGCACGCGGCGCGAACGAGCCTTATCGCCTCGGCGACATAGGGGGCGATCTCCTCTTTCTCCGGGACACGCAGCGCGTCAATGGCATGTGTCGAGCGCACCGGTTCGGCGAAGACCGGGCCGGGGGCAAACTCGATCTTGACCCCCATCGGCGGCAAGGGGGTCATAATGTCCTGAAACAGAATAGCGGCGTCCAGGCCGAAGCGGCGGAGCGGTTGCAGGGTGATCTCGCAAGCCAGCTCGGGGGTGCGGGCCATCTCCCAGAACGAGTACTTGGCCTTGATCGCCCGGTATTCCGGCAGGTAGCGCCCGGCCTGGCGCATGATCCAGATAGGGGCGCGCTTAGTGTCACGACCGCTGGCGGCTTCTAAAAAGATCACAGAAACTATACCTCCGCCCAGTTCTCGAGCTTCAGGTCGGGGATCCGCCCGAACTCGCCTACGTTGTTGCTGACCAGCGTCGCATCGAGGCTCAGGGCGTGCGCGGCGATGAAGAGGTCGTTAGCGCCTATGGGAGTTCCTTGCCCCTCGAGCAAAGCGCGCAAGCGCCCGTAGGCATGTGCTGCAGGCTTGTCGAAAGCGTGAACAGTCAGAGGATACAAGAATTCGTCCAGGGCACTAGCGTTTTGTGGCGCTCGCTGGCTCTTGGCCACGCCATAACTCAGCTCGGCGACGCTGATGCTAGAAATGCCCACGCGCCCGACTCCCTCTTTGCGAAAGCGTTCGAATACCTGACGGGGATGCTGGCGCATGATGTAGATGCAGATATTGGTATCGAGCAGGTAGGTCATGAAAAGAGGTCGTCAAGCTCAGGGCGTTCTTGCTGCGGGGGTTGCTGGCGTCCTTCGGCAAAGATGTCGTCTGAAAATTTGTTCAGGCTCTCCCACATCACCTGCCAAGGGTCCTTATAGGGCGCGAGAATCACCTCGTCCCCCTCCTTGCGGATGTACACCTTATCTCCCTCGAAGCGGAACTCCTTGGGGAGCCTGACCGCCTGGCTGTGACCGTTTTTGAAGAGCTTCGCCGTTTTCATAACCAAAGTATATACTAGCAGTCTATACTTTGCTCGAGACGGGCCGGCCTTCCGGTCGGACATCACTCTCGCTTTGCTCGGGTGTGAACCGGTAGCCCACCCCCCATACGGTGTGGAAGTAGCTAGGGTTGCTCGGATCGGGCTCAAAGAGCTTGCGCAGCCGCAGAATGAAATTATCGATGGTGCGGCTGCTGGGAAAGGCATCGTCGCCCCAGACGCGGTCGAGAATGTCATCGCGGCTGACCACCTCACCCTGCCGCTCCGCCAACAGCCTTAAGATGGCCAGTTCGCGCTCGCCCAGCACTTCACTGCGGCCATTAGCCAGGGTGGCCGTCCAGCGCCGGAAATCGACAGTGTGCCCGCCGAAAGCAAGCTCCAGCGGCTGGTCGTTCGACCAGCGCCGCCGCCGGAGCATATTCTTGACCCGCAGCAAGAACTCCGGCAGGTGAAACGGTTTGGCTAGGTAATCGTCGCCACCAGCCGCTAGCCCCTGGACGCGCTCTTCGGGTCGGCCCTTGGCGCTGAGGAATAGGACCGGCGTCTGGTCGCCGCTGGCGCGCATCTGGCGGCACAGCGCATAGCCATCGAGCTTGGGCAGCATGACGTCCAAGACCACCAGGTCGGGAGGGTCAGCACGCCAGCGCGCCGCGCCTTGTTGGCCGTCACTAGCCACCTCTACCTGATAGCCCTCGGCCAGGAGGTTATCTACCAGCACCTCGGCCAGGGCCGTTTCGTCTTCAATGACTAGGATTCTCATAACCTCCTCCCCTTAGGGGCAGCTCTTGCTCGGCGGCCAGCAACACCTGGCGCTCGGGGAATACCACCGTAAAGCGCGTGCCACGCCCCGCCTCGCGGTTAGGCTCGCACACCACCCAACCGTTCATCGCCTCTACGATGGTCTTCACCAGGTGCAGGCCCAGCCCGATCCCCTGTGAAGAGCGGGTCATCTCGCTGCCGATGCGGTAGAACTGCTCGAAGATGCGCTGGCGCTCGCTTTCGGGCACGCCGATGCCCTCATCCTCGACGCAGATTTTCACCAGGTGGTTGCGCAGCAGCAACCTGACCCTTACCGGCTTCTTGGCGCCGGGGCTGTACTTAACGGCATTATCGAGCAGGTTGTTCATCACCACACTAAAAGCTGCCGTATCCAGCGAGACCCGCAGCGGGTCCGGGCTGTAGGTCACGCTGAGGACGGCACCACGCGCTTCCAGACCGGCCCTGACCCGGCCGATGATCCCCTGCATCACGCTGTTAAGCTCGACCGCTGCGAGCGCCGGGCCGCCCTGGGCCTGCTCGAGCCGCGCGCTGGCCAAGACCTGTTCGCTGGTCTGCTCGAGCCGCACCAGTTCGCGCTCCATCCGTTCCAGATAGCTCCGCTGCTTGTCCGGCGGCAAGGGGCGGTAGAGGACTGTCTCGATCAGCAGGCGCAGCGTGCTCAGAGGCGTCTTGAACTCGTGTGTGACAGCCGACAGAAAGTTCTGCTGGCGGTGCTTTAGCTCCCGCTCGGCGCGCAAGCTGCGGGCGATGATGGCCAGGCCGGAGATAACCACCAGCACGAAGACCGGCCCTTCAAAAACGAGCATGCGCAACCGGCCGCGCTGCTGTTCGGTAAAAGCCGCCATCGCTGCGGGGTCAACCCCAAATCCCCCCGCGCCAAGGTGCAGGTGCGGGTACTGCGCCAGCAGTGCCTCGGCCAGCGCCGGATCGCGCTGCAGCAGCAGGTTAGCTAGCTCGGCGTCACGCTGCCAGGCGCTTAAGGTAGTTTGGCTCAGCTCCTGGATAATCCGGTGTTTAAACACCAGCCACCACGCCACCTGCGCCACCACGAAGACGATGATCACCACGAAGGCGATGCGGGTGACGGCCTGTGAGGAGATGACTAGCCGCTTCATCGCCCTTACTCTAACCACCCTTGCGAGAGCACCTCTAGGGAGTAGTAACTGATAATAATGTCCGCCCCGGCCCGGCGGATGCTGAGCAAGCTCTCGGCCACTGCCGCAGGCTCATCACAAGCGCCCGCCGCCGCGGCGGCTTTGAGCATGGCGTACTCGCCCGACACCTGATAGGCTGCCACCGGCAGGGCCGTTTGGGCGCGCACCGCGGCGATGATATCGAGGTAAGGGAGGGCCGGTTTGACCATCACCATGTCGGCCCCTTCCGCCTCGTCCAAGGCGGCTTCGCGCAGTGCCTCGCGGGCGTTGCAGGGGTCCAGCTGATAGCTCTTTCGGTCCGTGGGAACCCC
>JGI24110J20144_1000285_pt1 | contig 10560 bp, 11 predicted proteins | sample SubbioR11Jul_8A2_FD_20144 | JGI IMG/M metagenome (IMG submission 20144)
ATGCAACTGGCAGTTAAGGTGCTGCCAGGTGCGGAAAGGAGCGTTCATGCTGGCCAACCCGGTCTACAGTGCCAGCGACGTACTCGGCCTCGCTGTGCAAGACACCGACGCGCTCATTGACGCCTTGCGTGAGGGCTTGCCGGTAAGGAGCTTCGAGATTCTGCAACAGCGCCTCGGCTGGTCCCGCAGCGCCTTGGCCGAGGCATTGAGCATCCCCGAGCGGACGCTGATGCGCCGCTACAAGCAGGGGCAGTTCAGCCTCGAGGAGTCACAACGCCTCTTGCGCCTCGCCCGGATCGTCGCTCGTGGCGAGGAACTTTTTAGTCACAGCCACCGCTTGGGCACGTGGCTCCGCGAGCCGGTGCGCGGCCTGGGGTACAAGCGGCCGATCGACTACCTGGACACCGACATCGGCGCCGAGGAGGTCGAGGACCTGATCATGCGCCTGGCGCACGGAGTCATCACGTGAGGGCTTACCGGCTTGTCAAGGCGCGCTACATTTCGGGCGCTCTCGAAGGAGAGGGCGCCCGGCGCTTTGGTGGCCGCTGGAACAGCAAAGGGACGCGGGTTGCTTACCTCTCTGACAGCCCTGCTTTGGCCGCCCTGGAAATCCTGGTGCATACTCGCTCGGAGGAGGATCTGCAGGACTATCTGATGCTCGAGCTTACCTTTGATGAGGTGCTGGTTGAAGCTGTGAGCGGCGACGCGCTCCCCGAGGGCTGGGACCAGCTCAGGCCGCCCACGCAGGCGCAAGCGCTCGGCGACCGCTGGGTAGCCGAGGGCCGCAGCCTGCTGCTGCGCGTCCCCAGCGTCGTTATTCCGCGGCAATTCAACTACCTGCTCAACCCCCAACACCCCGATATGTCGAAGCTTAAGGTCGGCGAATCCGAGCCCTTCCGCTTCGATTTGCGCTTGATGCGACCGGTTCATCCCCACAGGCGTGGGGAATAGGCCTGCGATAGACGTGCTTTAACAGCTCGCTTCGGTTCATCCCCACAGGCGTGGGGAATAGTCGCCGCTCTCTCGAACGTAGACATACCAGTCCGGTTCATCCCCACAGGCGTGGGGAATAGCGGTCGCGGGGGCTCTCGGGCATGGCGTTAGCCGGTTCATCCCCACAGGCGTGGGGAATAGTACGGTATCCGCCAAAATCAACTCGCGATTCGCGGTTCATCCCCACAGGCGTGGGGAATAGTACGTGCTCTATCCCTAGCGCCCGCTCGGCCTCGGTTCATCCCCACAGGCGTGGGGAATAGGGCGTCGATTTCATTATGTGGCTGGCATATCGCGGTTCATCCCCACAGGCGTGGGGAATAGACTGGGCCGTTGGGGAACTCCGCAATGTGGGTCGGTTCATCCCCACAGGCGTGGGGAATAGGTGCCGATCGGCGCTGATTCATTGCCCCCTGGCGGTTCATCCCCACAGGCGTGGGGAATAGGCGTATGTAACCAGTGTTCCATGTCGTGTTTCCGGTTCATCCCCACAGGCGTGGGGAATAGTGGGATGCCTCAGGAGAGACCTTGACTTTTGGCGGTTCATCCCCACAGGCGTGGGGAATAGATTGTTTGGCACGTAACAGCCGCAGCCTGGCTCGGTTCATCCCCACAGGCGTGGGGAATAGGGCGAGAACAAGACGACTAAGGGGGTGTTTCGCGGTTCATCCCCACAGGCGTGGGGAATAGGCCCTAAAAATCACCCTCAAACACGAAGGCGGCGGTTCATCCCCACAGGCGTGGGGAATAGCCCAGGCGGGCGCGCGCCCGCCTAAGCTGGCCGGTTCATCCCCACAGGCGTGGGGAATAGCGGCAGGCGGTATTGCCAATATCGTCCTAAATCGGTTCATCCCCACAGGCGTGGGGAATAGCTAACCCTGATCTTGTCTGGATTGTCCCATATCGGTTCATCCCCACAGGCGTGGGGAATAGAGGCTTTAGCCGTGGGAGTGTCAAGCTCCGTACGGTTCATCCCCACAGGCGTGGGGAATAGCGCATCAAGCGGGGGCTCGTACCAACTGGCTCCGGTTCATCCCCACAGGCGTGGGGAATAGTGACTCCGCCTTGGAAGACCTTGACCCGGTATCGGTTCATCCCCACAGGCGTGGGGAATAGGCTAGGCGCGCTCAGAATGGGGTGCGGCTTGACGGTTCATCCCCACAGGCGTGGGGAATAGGCATCGACGCGGCGCAGCAGGTCAGCGTCGACCGGTTCATCCCCACAGGCGTGGGGAATAGGGGGTGGGGTTGAAGCTTCGCCTAAGCGGTGCCGGTTCATCCCCACAGGCGTGGGGAATAGGTTATTTCGAGCCTATCGGGTGGTGTTCGAGCGGTTCATCCCCACAGGCGTGGGGAATAGAGTGTTGTGCCGGGCGCGGCCAACGATCACCGCGGTTCATCCCCACAGGCGTGGGGAATAGACCGCCGCTACGCACTCGGACTGGAGCGTGGTGGGTTCATCCCCACAGGCGTGGGGAATAGAATGGTCCGGCAGTCCAACACTAGGGCCGATACGGTTCATCCCCACAGGCGTGGGGAATAGTACCACAAACCAGGAGCCAAGCGCAAGCCCCACGGTTCATCCCCACAGGCGTGGGGAATAGAGGGTATGCCGCCGATGGCACCTGCTCAACCTCGGTTCATCCCCACAGGCGTGGGGAATAGGCTTATCCCTACGGCTCTGATACCGGCAAGGACGGTTCATCCCCACAGGCGTGGGGAATAGACTTTAGTCACCCGTATGCTGATGGACCGTTCCGGTTCATCCCCACAGGCGTGGGGAATAGGTTGTTCAGCGGATTCGGGAGCGGGAGGGATCGGTTCATCCCCACAGGCGTGGGGAATAGGCCTCGGGGAAGATACCGGAGAGGAGGGTTGCCGGTTCATCCCCACAGGCGTGGGGAATAGGACTGCTTTCTGTCGCCAATCCAGTGCGCCGGCGGTTCATCCCCACAGGCGTGGGGAATAGGGTGACACTTCCAACATCTTCCCTGATCAACCCGGTTCATCCCCACAGGCGTGGGGAATAGGCGCTGCCGCGATTGTGCAAGTGCGAATCAACCGGTTCATCCCCACAGGCGTGGGGAATAGTGGCGTCGAACTCGCGCACGATGTTGCTCTGGCGGTTCATCCCCACAGGCGTGGGGAATAGAGCACTGTCCATGATCGCGCTCTCGATGGCAGCGGTTCATCCCCACAGGCGTGGGGAATAGCGCTGAGGGACGGAGGAGCGCGACATGCGGCAATGCTGCCCCGTGAAGCAAAAGGCTCCGTCCCTTTTGCTTCTCAGCACCCGAGTTATGCCTGCGGTCAGTCAAGGCCATGCCTAATAGCACCCCTTGACCGTGCGGTCAGATGATGATATCATTGACCATGCGGTCAATTATGCTTGGAGGTGGTTCCGGTGAAACAAAGTCCGAAGGCAGTATCCGCAACTGACTTGCGCGTCAGCTACGGCAAGGTGATAGCCCTAGCCGGCATAGACTTGGAGCTTGAGCCAGGCGTGCCGGTAGCGCTATTAGGTCCGAACGGTGCGGGCAAGACGACCCTAATTAATGTTCTAACTACCATGCTCAAACGATTTGGCGGGCAAGCAGAGGTGGCGGGCTGGGATGTCAGGGAGAGTTCGCTGCAGGTTAGGTCGCTAATCGGTCTCATGCCCCAAGAGAACAATTTGTACGAACCCTTGTCAGGCATGGATAACCTCTTGCTGCAGGGTGCCCTGCATAACATGAGTCGGGTCGCCGCCAGAGATGCCGCCACAGAGGTTCTAGCGCGCATGGGGTTAATCGAAGTAGCACAGCGGCCAGTAGCGACTTACTCCGGCGGCATGAAAAGAAGGCTGGTCTACGCTAGAACAATGCTGCACAATCCACAAATAGTTTTCTTGGACGAACCTACGACAGGGCTCGACGTGCAATCCCGTTATGCGCTGTGGGAGGATATGACGGCATTCTCCGCAGAAAGCCGCTCGGTAGTCCTAACCACGCACTACATCGAGGAAGCAGAAAAGTTCTGTCGTCGGGTAATAGTGATTGACAAGGGCAGGATAATCGCTGACGGCTCACCGGCAGAGCTTAAGGCCAACGGTGAAAGAACACTAGAAGAAGTAATCCTAAAGCTAACCGGAAAGGAGCTTACTAAGTGAGGAACTTGACAGCACTCCTAGGAATCATGCGCAATGAGATGCTGCTGCAACTAAAGACCAAGCTGTTTGTGATGTCACTCATAAACTCCATTGTAATCGTAATTCTCTGGGGTTACTTGGCTGGCCTTCAGGCGCAACCCATGAACCATCTGAAGGTTGGCGTCGTCGAAGGGAGCCCTATCGCCCAAACCATGCTTTCCTCAGGGAAAGTAGCAGCCGTAGTATTCCCCGACAGAGACGCAGCAAAGGCGGCTGTCTTAGAGGGTAGAATTATAGCGATGGTATATGCTCCTGCAGGCACAGAAAGGATAACGGTGCTGCTTGACGACACGCAAGGGGCAGCGGCGCGCACAGCACTCGCGAATATCACCACTACACTGCTTGGCACCTTACAGGGCGGGCAAAACGCTTACGGCACAGCCTTCGCTATAGAGGAGGCATGGGGTCTTGACATGAATGACCCGACTTATCTGTTGCGTCTGCTTGGGTCGGGACTAGCGGCGATGGTAGTATTGTCAAACGCCTTTGTGTTCAGCGGATTTACTTTAATCGCGGAGAAGACGTCCGGTACTATCTATTTTCTGGCGTTAGCCCCGATTAGCCGCCTCTGGGTCGTGTTAGGCAAACTCGTAGCTAACACCCTCCTGATTTTGGCATCAACGATCATGACGGTTCTCATTGCGGTCTACCTTTTTGGCATCACTCCCACTGGCTCGCTCTGGCTCCTCGTGCTAGCGGCACTTCTTACCGGTGTTGGTCTGATGGGTCTCTGTTACGCCATCAGCGCTTACGTTAAAGACGAACGCACTTTTCGGATTGTGGCGGGCCTGCCGTTAATGATGCCGATGATGCTTCTCTCCGGCATTATGTACCCAGTGGCGATTTTCCCCACGTGGCTACAATCCCTTAGCGAGCTGTTTCCGCTCGCTTGGATGATGGAGGTTTCACACGCTGTATTCTTCAAGGGCGGCGGTTTCGCCGATGTGTGGCAGTCTCTGACCCTGTTGGCGGCATTCGCGGTGACCATGGTGCTGTGGGGCGGGGTCGCTGTCTCTAGGTTAATGCGCGTTCAGTAGCTGGATTTTTCGTGAATGGGCAAGGGGTATGCTATTATTACAGCATACCCCTACATTCTCTTTTGAAAGGAGCCCGTAGGTGTGGGTACAGCGAGCACATTCGGTAACCTCGACCCGAGCAAGCAAGCAATAATTCGCAACGCCTGCCTTAGGGAGTTCGCGCGTGCGGGTTACAGCGGTGCATCAACAAATGTTATGTGCAGTGAGGCCGGCATAGCCAAAGGATTGCTTTTTTACTACTTTGGTAGCAAGAAGGGTCTGTTTCTGTACCTCACAGAGCACTGCACGCAAGTCCTCAGCGATAGTTTCTTGCACGGGCTTGAACTGAAGCGTGAAACAATTTTCGACCGCATAGTTACCCTTACCTTGCGGAAGTGGGCCTTGACGGACCAACATCCCCTCGAATACGGCTTTTTGGTACAGCAGCTATGTGACTGTCCCCCAGACGTCGAGCAAAAAATCGCAACGATGAAGAAGGTGAACGTAGAAAGATATCTTCAAATCCTAGTGCAGAACATCGACTTCTCTGATCTGCGGCCAGACCTTGATCCTGCCAAAGCTATTGACATAGTGCTCTTTGTCGTCGAAGGTTTTAGGGCTAGAAACATCGAGAAATACCGGGCTAATCCGCGCCCGCTAAGCGAGCTTCACGACGAGATAATTGTCGAGCTGCGAAAGTATCTTGATTTGTGTCGCACGGGTCTATGTCGCTAAGGATCGAAAAGATCCGCCCCTATCGCTTCTGCTTCACGCCTTGGGCATCTCATCCTTTGTGTGATGTCGTTGAGGGACGGAGGAGTGCGACATGCGGCAATGCTGTCGCGTGAAGCAAAAAGCTCCGTCCCTTTTGCTTCGCCCAAAGCGTGTTTTTGCTTCGGCCGGGTCAAGATACCCGTGCAACTGCCACGGGCCTTGATAGTACGCAGAACGCTCTTTTCCAATCAAGTAGAGAGCTGCTGTGGGGCAGGCTTTGAAACACCTTAGGCATACGATGCAGAGTCCTAGCGATATAGGTATTTTTGCCGAGGACTGCTTACTTTTGGCGTGAACAGCCCCACTCGGGCACGTCTTTTCGCACGCTCCACAAGCCGTACACTTCTTGGGGTCAAACCTAAAGAGACAGCGCTTGGCGATGAATAATGCTGCCCGCTTGATGAGTTTCACGACCCAAAGCGAGCTTAGGGCAGCTAGGCGCTTCCGATGACTAAAATAAATCTGCTTATGCTCAGTACTTACAGCACTACTTGCCGCTACCGCCATGGTTCTGCCGAGTTCAAACGCTCGCTTGAGAGCCTCTGTGGGCAAAGGATACCGCTCTCTCATCCGGTTAAGTAGATAAATCCCGTCGCCGGGTGCTTGGAACCTAACTTCCAGAATGCCCGCCACATTTCCTCCGTTCTTCGTGACGATGCGCGCTGCTTCTACACTGCTGCCGAAAAAAAGAAACGCCGCCGTTGAAAAAAGGTAGACTTGTTTGCCGGTAAAATCGTACGCCCGTAGCCAACGATAAATCGGTTCGGCAAAACCTCCATGGATGGGAGCACCTACAGCAATAAGCGGAGCCTGCTCTACGATATCACTATAGTTGGCCAGCTCCTCAATAGGAACATGAACAGGGGTCAGCCCCTCAAATTCGACCCCTTGGGCAACTAGCTGCGCGATATACTTCGTGTTATTAGACGCGGAGAAGAAGACAATGGGGATGTACATGCATAAGGCTCCTTCGCTAGTTTATGTCGAAAGAGAGTGCCGTTTCAATCATAGCATGCGTCTTAGTGAATTTTGACCGATGCATCGCCCTCCGTACTCGACACCATGTGTAGCCAGCGGCCTTCGCGCTCCTCCCAAGAGAAGCGGTAAGTACCCGCAGCACCCCAAAATTGATGTTCTGCGGGTTGTAGTAGTCGGCAAAACTAAAGTGGAAGTGCGTCTTTAACCAAGGCCGATTGCCTTTCCCATACGACTGGCGAAACTTCTCCTTAGCATGACATGGTTCTCCTTTGTGTGGTGATTAAATCATACCATAGTTATTGGCTGAGAGGATGGCTTTGAGGGACGGAGGAGTGCGACATGCTTCCCGGTTCATCCCCACAGGCGTGGGGAATAGGCTACCGCATCGAAGGCGTGCCGCTGCCGGTTCGGTTCATCCCCACAGGCGTGGGGAATAGTGACGGCGGACCGGAACCTGACGGAGTTTGGCGGTTCATCCCCACAGGCGTGGGGAATAGTACCGCCGATAGTAAGCTGCAGCGCCGGCACCGGTTCATCCCCACAGGCGTGGGGAATAGTCGACCGGGCGGTCGGCTTCGGCAGCGCCGACGGTTCATCCCCACAGGCGTGGGGAATAGATCGTGTTCGGCCCCGGCGCCGTCTACGCGAACGGTTCATCCCCACAGGCGTGGGGAATAGGCCTATGACTCCGGCTGAACAGGCATTTAACCGGTTCATCCCCACAGGCGTGGGGAATAGTGGGTGCCTGGCTCGATCTATGGGGCGGGCGGCGGTTCATCCCCACAGGCGTGGGGAATAGGGGAGGTGTATATATGTTAGCCAAAATCGGAACGGTTCATCCCCACAGGCGTGGGGAATAGTCTCGCCGGCCTACGGCGTCATGGTGGCGCGCCGGTTCATCCCCACAGGCGTGGGGAATAGTAATCTCTCCTTAATAACGGTTAGCTGGCCTCGGTTCATCCCCACAGGCGTGGGGAATAGGAGCGTCCCTGGAAGCGCCCCTTTAGGGGGCCGGTTCATCCCCACAGGCGTGGGGAATAGGCCGGGCGGCCAGGGCACCGCTCGAGCGTCACGGTTCATCCCCACAGGCGTGGGGAATAGTTGTAGGCGCGCAAGCCCTTGCTCGCCGCGAGCGGTTCATCCCCACAGGCGTGGGGAATAGCGGCGCGGTTCACTCTTCTCCAGGCTCGAACTCGGTTCATCCCCACAGGCGTGGGGAATAGGTGGACTGGGGCCGGCTGCTGCCGCTGCTGATCGGTTCATCCCCACAGGCGTGGGGAATAGAACCGAGCGGCCTTGCGCCGTTCCCAGGCGGCCGGTTCATCCCCACAGGCGTGGGGAATAGTACCGGCTAGGCAAAACGCGGGGTTTTGGGTGCGGTTCATCCCCACAGGCGTGGGGAATAGCCGCACAAGCAACACTTAAACTCCGCTTGGCTCGGTTCATCCCCACAGGCGTGGGGAATAGTCTCTCTGAGACTCTGTCTCGTAAACTTCCCCCGGTTCATCCCCACAGGCGTGGGGAATAGGAGGGCGTAATGACTAATACCTCCCGAATAACGGTTCATCCCCACAGGCGTGGGGAATAGCGCTGGATGTAAAGAGCGGCATACCCGCTGGCCGGTTCATCCCCACAGGCGTGGGGAATAGAGCCAATGCAAACCGCTCTAGGTTAAAGAGGTCGGTTCATCCCCACAGGCGTGGGGAATAGACTAGACTCAGACGCTAGAAACGCGCAAAAAGGCCCCGGAAGTGCCCCAAAGGCTTGGTTGTCATGGTCCTCGACATACAAATGTATTGTATCGCCAAATTGCCCTGCAAGAGTTAGCTTCCCGCGGGCTCTACGAATATCTTCTCCCACTTGGCATTCTTGACAGTAACGAGCTTGAGTCCGTCGAAGTCGCTGATGCTGCGATTGCTGTCACCGTGCATGCGGATGGTATAACCTTGCTCGTTATTCGTGCGATAGAGCTGACAGCAGCGCCCAGCGCGGCTTTTCTCTACACATTTCTCCCACAGCAGGTCACGCACCATGCCGCTTACAGTGCCAACAAAGACGCCGGTCGAGACCTCGAGCATCCAGCGGGTCAGTTCACCCCGGAGGCTCTTGGGGACTTTCTCCAGGATCATCACAACCATAGGCGACACCTCCAGGGACGTTCCCCTCAGGGTCCCACAGCTCGCCGGGTCTGGCGGCGTCCTCAGTATAGGGGTCAGGGATGTCGAGACTGTCGAAAAGAATGTGCAGATCAGCGACGACGCGCTCTAGGAGTCTGACCTCGCGCATCTGGTCGCGCAGGATGGTGCGCACGCGCCGCTCGACGCTTTCGGGTGATTCTGCCACTACCTTGAACGCGGTGGGAATAAGGGTCTCGGCCTTGTAGAGGTCGGCGATGTCGTAGACGAATGAGAGCTGCTTGCCGGTGTGGATGAAGCCCAGGGCTGGGCTGTAGCCCGCGCTGACGATGGCGGCGTGACAGAGCCCGTAAAGGCATGCGGCCCCAGCGCTGATCGCGCGATTGATAGGGTCGGCCTGGCCCCAGTTGCCGCGGTTGTAGTTGCGCCCATGCCAGGGCACGGCCGTCTCGCGGCTCCAGTAGGCGTAGGTGTCGCGCACGCGCACCCCTTCGTGGCCGCGAATCTGCTGCAAGGTGAGGTCTTCAGGCAGCGGCTCGGGAAAACGGAAGCGGTAGAGGCGCTTGACGACCTCAAGCCGTGTCGGCGGATGGCTGTAGGCGCGCACCTGTTTAAGGAAGTGCTGGGTGCTGCGCGTCTCGCCGGTGCCGCTGGCGTAGAAGCGCACCATCTCCTCGCCGACCCAAAAGACCGAGCAGCCGTTGGCGGCGAGCGCCTTGATGGCGGCGTGAGTGACGCTGGTGCCGGGGCCGAGCATTAAGACCCCCAGGGCGGCGATAGGCACGGCGGTCATGCCGTCGGGGCCGTAGTGGGCGATCGCCTGGTCCTCCTGCTCGATGCGCCCGTGCTCGAGGTAGAGGTAGCTCAGCCCATCCCGAAACTTGGGCAGCTCCTTGAGGTTTTGAGTGGTGTAGGCCATAGCTATCCTTTGGCGATTGACAGCAAGCCGAAGCCGAGCGCCTTGGCGTGGCCCAAACCACTTTGCAGCGCGGCGAGGAAGGCATCCGGCTCGTTGACGCGCAGGTGCCCGTCATAGGTGACGCTCTGCAGGGTAATGACGCGCCCCTCTTCACCGTCCTTTTGAGGCTTGCGCGCCCTCACGCGCTCGCTGCTGCTCACCATAGCGCCCGGCACGGCAAACCCACAGCGCTCGCCCTGGCGGTGCAGCCACGCGAGCTGGTCTTCGAGCTTGACGAGGCCGAGGCGCTTCCTTTTACCTTTCTCGGGGTCGGGGTCGAACTTGGTGACGGTCGGGTTGGCCCGAAGGCGAAAGCGCAGGAGCTGGCCGGGTTTGAGCGCGGGCTCGAAGAGTTTGGGACTCCTTTCGTCAAGCTGAGCGTAGCCGGGATGACGCTCGAAAAGCGCCTGCCAGTCGGGTGATGTGCGGCTCTGCACGAGCATGACGGCTTCGCGCGGTCCCCCTTCGAGCCGCCACAAGAGGCGCTCGCCCTCGCGATCCGCAACCGCCCACGACAGTG
>JGI24110J20144_1000301_pt1 | contig 10301 bp, 7 predicted proteins | sample SubbioR11Jul_8A2_FD_20144 | JGI IMG/M metagenome (IMG submission 20144)
CTTGCCCAACGCGTAGGTGAAAATCTCGCCGTCGTCCATGCTGATGAGCACGCCGTTTTTGCGGCTGGCGATCTCGCCCCGGTGCGGCTCGTAGCCGTCGAAAATGTTGCTGATCAGGCCCGAGCCGCGCGTGAGGTTCAAAAATTCGTTGCTAAAGCCAATCAGCCCGCGCGCCGGGATGCGGTATTCGAGCCGCACGCGGCCGCGCCCGTCGGGCTCCATGTTCACCAGATCGCCCTTGCGCTCGCCCAGCGCCTGCATCACGCCGCCCTGGTGCTGTTCTTCGATGTCGGCCGTGACCAGCTCGATCGGCTCGTGGCGCTCGCCGCCTACGTCGCGAAACACCACGCGCGGCTTGCTCACCGCCAGCTCGTAGCCTTCGCGGCGCATGTTTTCCAGCAAAATCGTCAGGTGCAGCTCGCCGCGGCCCGAGACCTCGAAAATCCCGTCCTCGCTGGTCTCGCGCACGCGCAGCGCCACGTTGCTTTGCAGCTCTTTTTGCAACCGGTCCCAAATCTGGCGGCTGGTCACAAACTTGCCCTCGCGCCCGGCCAGCGGGCTGGTGTTGACGCAAAAGTTCATGGTCAAAGTGGGCTCATCGACGCGCAGCATGGGCAGCGGGCGCGGGTCGGTTGGGTCGGTCACGGTCACGCCTATGCCCAGGCTCTCGATCCCGTTGACGAGCACGATGTGGCCCGGCCCGGCTTCGGCGGTCTGCACCCGGTCCAGCCCCTGGAAGGTGAGCACCTGGTTGACGCGGCCCTTGGCCGGCTTGCCCTCGGGGCCTTCATAGACCAGCACGTCCATGCCGGGGCGGATGCGGCCCGCGCTGATGCGCCCGACGCCGATGCGCCCCACAAAGGTGGAGTAATCGAGCGCCGAAATCTGCAACTGCAGCGGGGCCTCGGGGTCGCCCCGGTGCGCGGGCACGTGTTCCAGCACGGTGTCGAACAGCGCCGACATATCGGTGCCCCACTGCTGACCCGGCTCGCCCTCGGTGAGCGATGACCAGCCGTTGATGCCGCTGGCATAGACGATGGGGAAATCGAGCTGCTCGTCGTTGGCACCGAGCTTATCGAACAGATCGAAGGCGGCGTTGACGACCTTGTCGGGGTTGGCACCGGGCTTATCGACCTTGTTGACGACCAGGATCGGGCGCAGGCCCAGCGCCAGCGCCTTTTTGGTGACGAAGCGGGTTTGCGGCATCGGGCCTTCCTGGGCGTCGATGAGCAGCAGCACGCCATCGACCATCGAGAGCGCGCGCTCGACTTCGCCGCCAAAGTCGGCGTGGCCGGGGGTGTCCACGATGTTGATGTGGGTGCCTTTCCAGCTCACGGCGCAGTTTTTGGCCAAGATGGTGATGCCGCGCTCGCGCTCGATGGCGTTGCTGTCCATCACCGTGTCCACGACTTTTTCGTGCTCGGCAAAGGTGCCGCTTTGGCGCAGCAGTTGATCGACCATGGTGGTTTTGCCGTGGTCAACGTGGGCGATGATGGCGATGTTGCGGATCGGAGTGCTCATGGCTGGTTTTGCAGTTGGATTTGTTGGATTTCGATCGGGCTCAACAGACGCCCTGGTATGAGTTCGCCGCCCTGGATGTGGGCGCTGCCCAGCAAGGCGGCGGCTTGGTGGTGTGCATCGGACTGTTCGCCCTGTTCGGCATACACGGCCACGCGCTCGGCATTGGGCCACGCGCCGCGCCGGCGCAAACCGGTGAGGAATCGGGCTGCATTATCGCCATCGAGCGTGACGCGCTCGTGTCCGGCCAGCAGCGCATCCACGGGCAGCAGGGCGTGCAGGCGTGCGCCCTCGGGCAGGGCTTCGAGCTGCTCCAGCGTCAGGCTGTGCTCCAGCCCTAGGCCGCCGCTGCGCTCGCGCCGCAGCGCCGACAGGTGCGCGCCGCAACCCAGCGCGGCGCCGATGTCTTCGGCCAGGGTGCGGATGTAGGTGCCCTTGCTGCACTGCACGCGCAGGCCCAGCGTGGGTTCGGGGCTGTGCAGGTCGAGCGCCAGCAGATCGAGCGCGTGGATGGTGACGGTGCGCGCTGCGCGCTCCACTTCCAGCCCGGCGCGGGCGTATTCGTACAGGGCCCGGCCCTGGTGCTTGAGCGCACTGTACATGGGCGGCACTTGGCTGATAGTGCCCAAGAAGCGTGCCAGCACCTGCTGAACTTGCGCGGGTGTGCAGGCCACGGGGCGGCGCTCCAGCACCTCGCCCTCGGCGTCGCCACTGCTGGTGCGCAGCCCTAAGTGCAGCGTGGCCGCATAGACCTTGTCGGCATCGAGCTGCAACTGGCTGAACTTGGTGGCGGCACCAAAGCACAGCGGCAGCAGCCCGCTGGCGAGGGGGTCTAGGGTGCCGGTGTGGCCGGCTTTGTCGGCGCGCAGCAGCCACTTGGCGCGTTGCAGCGCCTGGTTGCTGGATGCGCCCAGGGCTTTGTCGAGCAGCAACAGCCCGTGCACCGGGCGGCGCTGCAACCACTGCCGGGGTGCAGCGGCTGCGCGATCCGGCACGGCACCGCCCCCTTGGGCGGCGTCGGCACCCAAGGGAGACTCGACGGCGCTCAATTCAGTCGCTTTCTTTGGAACGCGAGGCCACCGCCTGCGCGATCAGGGCGTTCATGTCGGCGGCGCGCTCGGGCGTGCGGTCGAACACAAAGTGCAGCGTCGGCACGGTGTGGATGTGCAGCCGCTTGAACAAGCCGTTGCGCAAAAAACCAGCCGCTTGGTTGAGGGCTTCAAAGGCCTGTTGGGCATCNCCCGTGAGCACGCTGAAATAAATNTTGGCNTGCGCGTAATCGGGCGTGAGCTCGACCGCCTGCAGCGTGACCATGCCCACACGCGGGTCTTTNAACTCGCGCGCGATCAGCTCGCTCAGGTCGCGCTGAATTTGATCGGCGACCTTGAAGCTGCGGTTGGAAGGGGCTTTTTTGCTGGGCATGGCTTGGCTTGGTGGCGTGACAATCAGAGTGTACGCGCCACTTCCTTGATTTCAAACACTTCGAGCGTGTCGCCTTCTTTGATGTCGTTGTAGTTTTTGAGCTTGATGCCGCACTCGAAGCCTTCCTTGACCTCGCGCACATCGTCCTTCATGCGCTTCAAGGATTCGATCTCGCCGGTATAGACCACCACGTTGTCGCGCAGCAGGCGGAAATGCGCGTTGCGCGTGATGTAGCCGTCGGTGACCATGGAGCCCGCCACGGTGCCGATCTTGCTGGCCACGAACACGGTGCGGATTTCGGCCGTGCCGATGATTTCTTCGCGTTTTTCCGGTGCCAGCATGCCCGACATCGCGGCCTTGAGCTCATCGACCGCGTCGTAGATGATGTTGTAGTAGTGCAGATCGACGCCATTGGCTTCGGCCTGCTTGCGCGCACCCACGTCGGCGCGCACATTGAAGCCGATCACGATCGCCTTGGAGGCAATCGCTAGGTTGACATCGCTTTCGCTGATCGCGCCCACGCCCGCATACACCAGTTGCACCCGAATTTCGTCGGTCGAGAGCTTGAGCAGCGAAGTGGCCAGCGCTTCTTGCGAGCCTTGCACGTCGGACTTGATGATGATGGGCAGTGTCTGCACCTCGCCCGCCTGCATGTCGGCAAACATGTTTTCCAGCTTGGCGGCCTGCTGTTTGGCCAGCTTGGTGGAGCGGAACTTGCCGGCGCGGTAGGTGGCGATTTCGCGCGCCCGGCGCTCGTCGGCCAGCACCATAAAGCTGTCACCGGCGCGTGGCACCTCGGACAAGCCCTGGATTTCGACCGGGATCGATGGCCCGGCCTCTTTGGTGGAGCGGCCGTTCTCGTCCAGCATGGCCCGCACCCGGCCCGAAGTCTGGCCGGCCAGCACCACGTCGCCCACTTTAAGCGTGCCCGACTGCACCAGCACCGTGGCCACAGCCCCGCGGCCCTTGTCGAGCCGGGCTTCGATCACCAGCCCCTTGGCGTTGGCAGCGACCGGGGCCTTGAGTTCGAGCACCTCGGCTTGCAACAGCACCTGCTCCAGCAGCGCGTCGATGCCCATGCCGGTTTTGGACGACACCGGCACGAAAGGCGATTCGCCGCCGAATTCTTCGGGCACCACGTGCTCGGCCACCAGCCCGGCTTTGACGCGCTCCAGGTTGGCATCGGGCTTGTCAGCCTTGGTCAGGGCCACCACGATCGGCACATTGGCCGCTTTGGCGTGCTTGATCGCCTCTTTGGTCTGCGGCATCACGCCGTCGTCGGCGGCCACAACCAAAATCACCACGTCGGTGGCCTGGGCGCCGCGGGCGCGCATGGCGGTAAACGCTTCGTGGCCGGGGGTGTCGAGGAAGGTCACCATGCCGCGCGGGGTTTCCACGTGGTAGGCACCGATGTGCTGCGTGATGCCGCCCGCCTCACCCACGGCCACCTTGGTGCGCCGGATGTAGTCGAGCAGCGAGGTCTTGCCGTGGTCCACGTGGCCCATGACCGTGACCACCGGCGCGCGCGCCACGCTTTCGGCCTGGTGCTGCGCGGTTTCTTCTTCGGTGAAGGCCTCGGGGTCGTCGAGCGCCGCGGCCACCGCCTGGTGCCCGAGTTCTTCGACCACGATCATGGCCGTGTCTTGGTCCAGCGACTGGTTGATGGTGACCATCTGCCCGAGCTTCATCAACTGTTTGATGACCTCGGACGATTTGAGCGCCATTTTGTGCGCCAGCTCGGCCACCGTGATGGTCTCGGGCACGTGCACCTCGATCACCTTGGTCTCGGCCTGGGCCGAGGCAAAGCTGTGCGTGCGATCGTCGCGGCCACCAGAACCGCGTCGGCCGCCCTTGCTGCTGGCGCGCCACGCCGTGCCGCTGGAACGCACCGCGCTGGTGTTGCCGCCACGCCCTTTGACTTCTTTTTTCTTGGCCGCCTCGTCTTTCCAGGTGGAGGACAGGGCTTCGGATTTGACTTCTTTTTTGCCCGCCCCGGCAGCGGCTGCGCCCGGCGCAGCCGGTTTGGCCGCGCCCGGTTTGGCCGGCGCCGGCGTGCCCGCGGGCTTGTGCAGTGTGCCCTTGAGACCGGGCTTGGCCTCGGCAGGAGGGGCTGGCTTGGGCTCTTCGGGTTTTTTGGCCAGCAGCACCTTCTTGGGGGCTGCCATCATGTCGCGGATCGCCTGCGCCTCGGCCAGCGCCTTCTGGCGGCGCTGATCGAGGTCGCGGGCGCGATGTTCGTCAACCAGTCGCTGGGCGGCGGCTTGCTCGGCGGCCAACTCCGCGGCTTGTTTGGCCGCCAATTCAGCAGCTTGTTTGCTGGCCAGCTCCGCCGCTTGCCTGGTGAGCAGTTCGGCGGCTGGGGCAGCGGCCGGCTCGGGCAGCGGCGCCGTGGAAGGCTTGGCACCGCGTTGGCGGCTCTGTTGCACCTCTTGTTCGGCGCGAGCCCGCTGCAGCGCCAATTGGCTCTGGCGTTCCAGCTCAAGTGCAGCCTGCTGCTCCTGGGCATCCCGCTCCTGTTGCTGCTGTCGCTCCAGGCGCTGGCGCGCCAGTTCTTCTTCCTGGAGCCGAATTTGCTCGGCTTGATGGCGCGCTTGCTCTTCAAGCCGCTCCAGCTCGGCCTGCTGTGCCTGGTGCGAGATCGCCTCTGCGGCCTCGTCCACTTCTGCGACCGGCTCCTCTGCCGCGCTCGGGCTGCCGACTGGATCGTCGTCGCGGCGCACAAAAGTGCGCTTCTTGCGCACCTCGACCTGGATCGTGCGCGCCCGCCCCGATGCGTCGGCCTGCTTGATCTCGCTGGTCGATTTTTTGGTCAGGGTGATTTTTTTGCGCTCTGCGCTGGCCGTGCCGTGGCTGGCCTGCAAGAAACCGAGCAAGCGCTGCTTGTCAGAGTCTGAAATCGGGTCGGCACCGGACTGCTTGAGCACCCCGGCACCCCCGAGCTGCTCCAGCAACAAGGCCGTGGGCTGCTTGAGTTCGGCGGCAAAGTCTGCGACGGTTTTACTGGTCATGTGTTCGATTCTCCGTGTCGCTGGCCGTCTTAGGACTGCGAGCTTGGCGCTGGGTCCTGATCGGTGGTGAACCAGTGCTGGCGCGCGCGCATGATCAATGCGGTCGCCTCTTCGGCACCCAGTCCGGTTATTTCGATTAGCTCATCGGCGGCCAAGTCGGCCAATTCGTCGAGCTTGTGCACGCCCGCAGCGGCCAGTTGCGCCATCAGCTCGGGGTTGAGGCCCTCGAGGTCGCGCAAGTCGCGCACCGCGTCTTCGACCCGCTCCTCTTTGGCGATTTCGAGCGTGAGCAAGGCGTTTTTGGCCCGTGCGCGCAGTTCGTGCACGGTTTCTTCGTCGAACGACTCGATTTCCAGCATTTCTTGCAGCGGCACATAAGCCACTTCTTCGAGGCTGGCAAAACCCTCGCCAATCAGGATATCGGCCATCTCTTGGTCGATGTCGAGCTTGGCCATGAAGAGGGCACGGATCGCATCGGACTCCTGCGCCTGCTTGGCCGAGGATTCCTCGGCCGTCATGATATTGATTTTCCAGCCGGTCAGGTCGGCGGCCAAGCGCACATTCTGACCGCCGCGGCCGATCGCAATCGCCAAGTTTTCTTCGTCCACCACCACGTCCATGGCGTGGCGCTCTTCGTCCACCACGATCGACTGCACGTTGGCCGGTGCCAGCGCGCCGATCACAAACTGCGCCGGGTCTTCGCTCCAGAGCACGATGTCCACCCGTTCGCCGGCCAGTTCGTTGGTGACGGCATTGACGCGCGAGCCGCGCATGCCGACGCAGGTGCCGATGGGGTCGATGCGTTTGTCGTAGGACTTGACGGCGATCTTGGCGCGCGAACCGGGGTCGCGGGCGCAGGATTTGATCTCCAGCAAGCCCTGCTCGATCTCAGGCACTTCTTGGCGGAACAACTCGATCATGAACTCGGGTGCCGAGCGCGAAAGCAAAATGGGGGCCCCGCGCAGCGTCAGGTCCACTTCCATGATCATGGCGCGCACCCGGTCGGCGCTGCGCAGGTTTTCTTTGGGGATCATTTCGGAGCGCTTGAGCCGGCCTTCCACGCGCCCGCTCTCCACGATCACATCGCCCTTGTCGAGGCGCTTGACGGTGCCGACAAAAATCTTGTCGCCCCGGCTCATGAAGTCGTTGAGCAGCATTTCGCGCTCGGCGTCGCGAATGCGCTGCAAAATCACCTGCTTGGCCGCCATGGCGCCGATGCGCCCCACCGGCAGCGACTCGATCGGTTGCTCGATGTACTCGCCTACCGCAATGCCGGGCCGGTCTTCGGCTACGTCGGAATAGAGCTCTTCGGCGTCCGGGTTTTGCAGGCCAGCCTCGTCGGGCACCACCAGCCAGCGGCGGAAGGTGTCGTAGGCGCCGGTGTCGGGGTTGACGCTGACGCGAATGTCCACCTCACCTTTGTAGAGCTTCTTGGTGGCCGAGGCCAAGGCGGACTCAACCGCGCTCAAGACCACGCTGCGCTCTACGTTTTTTTCGCGTGAAATGGCGTCGATCAGCATCAACATTTCGCGGTTCATTTTTCTTCTGCCTTTGCAATTTTGCTTCCACCTGCGTCGGCGGAGGGGGTGGCCGGCGCGGTTGCGCTGCGGCCCTTGAAGTTGACGATCGGTGCCAGCCGCGCCTCGCGCAGCTCATCGAGCTCAAAACCCAGCACCTGCAGGGGTGCAGGCTGGGCTTTTTTGCTCACGCGCTGGCCCGGCTTGCGCTTCGGCTCTTCGCGCCAGACGATCTGCCAGCGGCTGCCGGGTGCAGGCTGCGCGGCCTGCAAGCCCTGGGCCGTTTCCGGCTCTGTGGCTGAGGCTTGTGCGCTCTCGGCTGCGGCTGCGGCTGCGCCCTCGGCTGCTTCGGCGCGTTCGAGCGTGCCACGAAATTTTTTGCGGCTGGCCGCCACCGCCACCCCACCCTGCGCTGCGGCGGCCCCGATGGGCTGCTTGAGCGTGACGTCGATCACCGAACCGAGAAAGCGTTCAAAGTCGGCGGCGTGGCGCAGCGGCCGGTCGATGCCGGGCGAGCCCACTTCGAGCCGCTTGTACTCCACCGCCTCGACTTCGAGCAGCAACTGCAACTGGCGCGTGACGCGCTCGCAGTCTTCTACGGTGATGGCGCGCTCTGCTGTGCCATCCGCCCCCATCCACGGCCAGTCGATGGTGACGCGCAGCAAGCCCCCGGCGGATCGTTCCAGATCCACCAGATCGAATCCCATCCCGGTGACGGTCTGTGCTACGGTGTGCTGCCAGCTCATGTGTGCGGTGTCGGGCCCTGATGCGTTTTGTGCCAAACCATAAAAAAAGGGCCGGTAAAAACCCGCCCAATTGGTCGTGAAGCCTTGCATTGTAGCACCCTGTAGGCTGCCGGGCAAATTTTTTTGCCCAACCAACTCCCAGCGGGGCCTGTACGGCTTACAATGCGCAGCTTAGTCGGAGCGTAGCGCAGCCTGGTAGCGCATCTGCTTTGGGAGCAGAGGGTCGCGAGTTCGAATCCCGCCGCTCCGACCATTTTTTTAAAAACCGCTGGATGCCTGCACCCAGCGGTTTTTTTCTTGGGCACGGCGCGGCCAAATGGGCAGAGCGCACACGGGACTCGACTCGGGCCAGAGCGGGCCTAGGCCAGATCCAGAAACACCAAACCCCCGCACAGAAAATCTGCCGGGGGTTGTGCGCAAATGCCGATGGTGGGTGATGCAGGGTTTGAACCTGCGACCCCTGCCGTGTGAAGGCAGTGCTCTACCGCTGAGCTAATCACCCATCAAGCCGCAAATTATAGCCCGATTTTTTGCGGGCAAGGGTCATCGTCATCGCTCGGAGATGCAAAAATTTGCGCACCTTGACGTGAATTCAGGCTGGCATGGGCTGCACCTTGCGCCACACGGTTTTGCCCTTGCTGGCCTGGTCCAGGTCGAGCAGCAGCGCCTCATGGGCTTGCAGCTCGTGCGGGTTGGCTGGCAGCAGCGGGATGGCCAGATGCGACCAGTCGTTGGCCGATGCGGCGTGAACCTGGCCGTTGGCTGGGCCGGACGGGTGGCCGCCGGAGTGGCCGCTGCCAGCCGGGCCGATGTCGAGCTCCATCAGCAACGAATCTTGGCCGCGCGTGAGGCAGATATAGACCTCGGCCAGCAGCTCGGCGTCGAGCAGCGCGCCGTGCAGCGTGCGGCTGGAGTTGTCCACCCCGAGCCGCTCGCACAGGGCGTCGAGCCCGTTGCGTTTGCCAGGGTACATCTCCTTGGCCATGAGCAGGGTGTCGATCACGCCGCCGGCCAGTTGGCGCGTGGGGCCGTGGCCCAGGCGCTGCCATTCGGCATCGAGAAAACCGAGGTCGAACGGGGCGTTGTGGATGATCAACTCAGCCCCGGCCAGGTAGTCGAGCAGATCGGCCGCGACTTGGGCAAACTTGGGCTTATCGGCCAAAAATTCGAGCGACAGGCCGTGCACGCGCTGCGCCTCGGCGTGGATTTCGCGCTCGGGGTTGAGGTAGTAGTGGCGGTTGTTGCCGCTGGGCTTGCGCCCGAGCAGCTCGATGCACCCGATTTCAATGATGCGGTCGCCGTTGGCGGGCGAAAGGCCGGTGGTTTCGGTGTCGAGGACGATTTGGCGCATGGTGGGGATGGCCCTTGGCGGCGCTCAGTGGTTTTCGCGCGCGTGGTTGATGGTGTAGCGCGGAATCTCGACCGTTAAATCTTGCCGCCCGAGCCGCACCTGGCAGCTTAAGCGCGACTGCGGCTTGACGCCCCAGGCTTTGTCGAGCAGGTCTTCTTCTTCTTCGCTGGCCGGCTCCAGGCTGGCAAAGCCCTGGCGCACGATCACGTGGCAGGTGGTGCAGGCGCAGCTCATGTCACAGGCGTGCTCGATGGCCACGCCGTGGTCGAGCAGGGCTTCGCACAGGGTGCTGCCACTCAGGCCCTCGAGCGTGCGCCCTTCGGGACAGAGTTCGGGGTGCGGCAAAACGGTGAGGGTGGGCATAGGGGGTGCGCTGGGCTTAAAACTGGTTGATATTTTGCCCGGCCAGGGCGGTGGCGATGCTGCGGTTCATGCGCCGGGCGGCAAATTCTTCACAGCCTTTAGCCAGCGCCTCGGTGGCGGCATCGAGCGCGGCGGCGTCTTCTTGCAAGCGGGCCTGCGCCTGCGCGGCCAGCAGCGCTTCGATGGCGGCGCGTTCCTCGGGGCGCAGCAGCTCGCCGTCGGCAGCCAGGGCGCTGCGGGTGGCAGCGGCCATGCGCTCGGCCTCGACCTGGGCTTCACGCAGGGCGCGCGCACGCATGTCTTGCTCGGCGCTGGCGTTGCCCTCTTGCAGCATGGCGGCGATTTGTTCGTCGCTTAGGCCATAAGAGGGTTTGAC
>JGI24110J20144_1000302_pt1 | contig 10298 bp, 10 predicted proteins | sample SubbioR11Jul_8A2_FD_20144 | JGI IMG/M metagenome (IMG submission 20144)
GCCGTCAACGTGGTGCAGTACCCGGCGCCCTCGGGGCGGCGCTGCTTTGCGCTCGGTCAGGCCATCCGCAAGGCCATCGAGAGCTACGACGCGCCGCTGAATGTGCAAATCTGGGGCACCGGGGGCATGAGCCACCAGTTGCAGGGCGCACGCGCCGGCCTGATCAACCGCGAGTGGGACCAAGCTTGGCTCGATCAAATGATCGCCGACCCGGCCGCCTGCGCCGCCAGGCCGCACATCGACTACGTGCGCGAGGCCGGCAGCGAAGGCATCGAACTGGTGATGTGGCTGATCGCACGCGGCGCCATGCCCGACGTGACCGACGGCCGCTCGGTGGGCCCGCCGCCCCGCGTGCGCCACCGCTTTTATCACGTGCCCGCAAGCAACACGGCCGTTGGCCACTTGGTTCTAGAACCCGCCTGAAGGAAACCCCAGCCATGACCCTCAAAGTCGCCCTCGCCGGTGCCGGCGCATTCGGCATCAAGCACCTGGACGCCATCGCCAAAATCGATCAAGTCGAAGTCGTTTCGCTCATCAGCCGCGACCTGGAAAAAACCCGGCAAGTGGCCGCTCAGTACGGCATCGCGCACGTGGGCACCGAGCTGGCCGATGCGCTCAAGCTCAAGGAAGTGGATGCCGTCATCCTGTGCACCCCCACGCAGATGCACGCCGAGCAAGCGCTGGCCTGCCTGCGGGCGGGCAAGCACGTGCAGGTCGAAATCCCGCTGGCCGACAGCCTCAAGGGCGCAGAGGCGGTGCTGGCCTTGCAGCAGCAGACCGGCCTGGTGGCGATGTGCGGCCACACGCGCCGTTTCAACCCCAGCCACCAGTACGTGCACCAGAAAATCGAGGCCGGGCAGTTCAACCTCCAGCAGATGGATGTGCAGACCTATTTTTTCCGGCGCAGCAACATGAACGCGCTCGGCCAGCCGCGCAGCTGGACCGACCACCTGCTCTGGCACCACGCCGCCCACACGGTGGATTTGTTTGCTTGGCAGTGCGGCGCCCCCATCGTCAAAGCCAACGCCCTGCAAGGCCCGATCCACCCCCAGCTGGGCATCGCGATGGACATGTCGATCCAGCTTCTGGCCGCCAACGGCGCCCTCTGCACCCTGTCGTTGAGCTTCAACAACGACGGCCCGCTGGGCACCTTCTTTCGCTACATCGGCGACAGCGCCACCTACCTGGCGCGCTACGACGACCTGTACAACGGCAAGGAAGAGAAGATCGACGTCAGCCAAGTCGATGTGTCGATGAACGGCATCGAGCTGCAAGACCGCGAGTTCTTCGCCGCCATCCGCGAAGGCCGCGAACCCAAAGCCAGCGTGGCCCAGGTGCTGCCGTGCTACCGCGTGCTGCACCAGTTGGAGCAGCAGTTGCAGGGCTAGGGCCTATAAACTTGCTGCAACGGGCTTGGGCCCAGACAAGCCCGGGGCGGTTGGATTTTTTAGTCGGCGCGCGGCAGCGGCTGTACGGGCTCGCCTGGGTCATCGCGCTGATAAACCTTGCGCAGCAGCCTGATCAGGGTGTGGCGTTCCTCTGGCGTCAATTGGGTGACGGCTTCGGATTCCAGCGTTGACACCACTTGTTGGGTTTGCGCTTGCAGTTGCGCACCCGCTGCGGTGGCATACAGCCCTTGGGCGCGCCGGTCGTTGGGGTGGGGCCGTTTTTCAATCAGCCCGCGCGCTTGCATCTGGCGGATCATGCCCACCAGGTTGGGCGGCAGAATGGCCAGCACCGAACTGAGCTGTCGGGACGTGATGCCGGGGTTGTGGGCGATCAGCGTCAAGACCGAAAAATCGACCACCCGCAAGCCGTAAGGCGCCATGCGCTCCAGAAACACCCCGATTACGGCCAAGGCCGCCCGACGGGCGTTGTAGCCGATCAGGCTTTCGAGAAAGGCGTTGTCGATGGCGGTGGGTATCTCCACCGGGGAAGGGCAGGTGGCTTCGGTGGACGCTTCAAGCACAGTGGACATAGGCCGGATGTTACCCCGAGGCAGCGCTCACTTGGGTGCTTTGGGTTTGATGATGTTTGGGGCTGCGTCGGCATGCAAAGCCTCCACCAGCGCCTCGCGCTGTTTGAGCACCATGCGTTGGTTGATCGAGCCCTTGTCGGTGATTTCACCCCGGTCGATGGATGGCGGCTCAGCCAGCAACAGGGCGCGGGCGATGCGGGTAGCGCTGCCCGTGGCAGACTGGGCCAGTTGATCGATCAGTTGCTGGAAATGGCTGTGCACTGCGGGGTGGTTCAGCACGTCTGGCCAAGGCGCGTGGGGTGGCAAAGCGCTCAACGCCCTGACGTGCGGGCTCGGGAAGATCAAGGCGCCCACTTCGCCACGGTTCAGGCCAGTGAGCACGACATCTTGCACATAAGGCGATCCGGCGGCAATTACCTTGGCACGCATCGGGCCGACGCTGACAAAGGTGCCGGTGCTGAGCTTGAAGTCTTCGGCGATGCGGCCATCGAAACGCAAGCCTTTGTGCACGTTTGCCGGGTCGATCCAAGCCACGGCGTCGCCGCTGCAAAAAAATCCTTCGTCGTCAAAAGCCTGTGCGGTGGCTTCGGGGCTGCGCCAATAGCCGGGGGTGATGTTCGGGCCTTTGTAGCGGATTTCGGTCTTGCCGTCGGTCTCGATCAGCTTGATTTCGAGCCCTGGGCCGGGCACCCCCAGATCGCCGGCTTGCACGTCGCTGCTGTTGACCGACAAGGCGAACGGCCCAGATTCCGTCATGCCCAAGCCCGTTCCCATGACGATGCGCTCCCCGATCTCCCGTTCCTGCACCGCGTGCAGGGCATCCCAGATGGGCTGCGAGAGCGCCGCAGCCGCGTAAAAGAACATGCGCACTTGGCTGAGCAGGTTCTGGCGCAGCACGGCATCGGTTTGCATGACCTCGGCGATCACTTCAAAGCCGGTGGGGACGTTGAAGTACACCGTAGGGGCTATCTCGCGCAGGTTGCGCAGCGTCTCGCCCATCAGCGCCGGCACGGGCTTGCCCTCGTCGATGTAGAGCGTGCCGCCGTTGTACAGCACCATGCCGAAGTTGTGGTTGCCGCCAAAGGTGTGGTTCCAGGGCAGCCAGTCAACCAGCACCAGCGGCTCCATGGCCAGCGGCGTCAGAAACTGACGCATCTGTTGCTGGTTGGCGCACCACATGCGCTGGGTGTTGATGACGGCCTTGGGCAGCTTGGTCGAGCCCGAGGTGAAGAGGAATTTGGCGATCGTGTCTGGTCCGACCTTGGCGTAGGCTGCGTCCACAGCAGCCGTGGGCTCGGTCGCCATGAGCCGATCGAAACGCATCCATTGGCCGTCTGCGCGCTGAAAGCGCCCCGGATGCGTCAGCACGATCGGGCAATCGGCTGGCACGGTGGCCCGCAGGGCGTCGGCATATCGGTCTCCGTCGCTGGCAAACACCAGGCCGGGCGTGAGCGTGGCCAGCACGTGTTTGAGTTTGCCGAAGTCGGTGCTGAGGGTCGAATAGGCCGGCGAAGTCGAGCAATAGGGGATACCAACGTACAGGCACGCCAAGGCAAGCAGTGCATGCTCCAGATCGTTTTCGCTCAGAATGACGACCGGGCGCTGCGCGCTCAGCTTGTGTTGCAGCAGCGCTTGCCCGATGCGGCGCGCACCCGCCAGCGCTTGCGCAAAAGTCAGGTGCTGCCAGTCGCCCAACGCCCCGTCGGGCAGGCGCTCGCGGCGGGCAAACAGGGTGCGATCGGGTGCCGTCTGCACCCAGTGTAGGAGTCGCTCGCCCATGGTGCGGGCGTAGGGCTGCAACTCGGCCTCGCTGCGCAGATAGCGCACGCCTTGGGCGCCTTCCCGCACCCGCACTTGGCTCACACCGAACGCCACCGCACGGTAACGCGGCTTGCTGGTGGGTGTGCTCATGATTTTTGCACTTTGCTGGCGCGTCCTTCGAGAAAAGCCCTGACCCGCTCTTTGGCTTCGGGTGCAGATTGGGCGATGGCCGCCATCAGGGCCTCGGTCATCAGGCCGTGGTCGGCGCTTTGCTCGGCAATCCGTGGCAGCACGTGGGTCAGGGCAAAGTTGGTGGCCGGCGTGTTTAAGGCAATCTTTTCTGCCAGCTCCAGCGCCTTGTCCAAGGCTTGGCCGGCGGGCACCAGATACTGGCAAAGCCAGCCCGCTCGCCTTCTTGGGCGTTGTAGACGCGGCCGGTCAGCATCATGTCGGTCATGCGCGCCACGCCGACCAGTCGCGGCACGCGCACCGATCCGCCACCACCGACAAAAATACCCCGCGAGCCCTCGGGCAGTGCGTAGAAGGCCGATTCATCGGCCACGCGGATGTGGGCCGCGCAGGCCAGTTCGAGCCCACCGCCCACAACGGCTCCGTGCAAGGCCGCGACCACTGGCACGCGGCCAAACTGCACCGCATCCAGCGCCTTGTGCCACATCCGGGAGTGGTGCATGCCCTCGACCGCGTTGCGCTCGCTCAGTTCGCTCAGGTCCAGCCCCGCGCTGAAATGGCTGCCGTCTCCCGCGATCACGGCCGCTTTGATGTCGGGGCCAAAGCCCTCGAAAGCCTGGCGCAAGCCCATCACCAGCCCATCGTTGATGGCGTTGCGCTTGGCCGCTCGGGTGAGCCGCACGATGGCCACGGCGCCCCGCAGTTCCAGAGAGAGATCGGCAGAAAGGGCGGTGATTGACATGGGGTTTCCTTGCTTGAGCGATGAAATCTGGTTATAGTATATAAATAAAAACCGCCAATCACAACGGGCTCAAGGGTTATCCCATGGGCCCATTGACGCCAACCACTGGAGACCCATTCGATGAAAACCTTTGCCCATCGTTTTGCCCACGCTTGGCTGCTCGACGGGGTGCGCACGCCCATGGTGGACTATTGCGGAGCCTTTGGCGACATCTCGCCGACCGACATGGGCATCAAGGTGGCACGCGCCGTGATCGAGCGCGCCGGTGTGGCGGCCAGCGATGTGGACTCTGTCATCACCGGATCGATGGCGCAGGCCGATTTCGATGCCTACATGCTGCCACGCCACATCGGCCTCTACGCCGGGGTGCCGCTGTCGACGCCAGCCATTCTGGTGCAGCGCATCTGTGGCACCGGCTTTGAGCTTTTGCGCCAAGCCGCCGATCAGATCGCCTTGGGTTATGCCGACCTGGCGCTGGTGGTGGGCGCCGAGTCGATGACGCGCAACCCGATTGCCGCTTACAACCACCGCACGGGTTTCAAGCTGGGAGCGCCGGTGGGTTTCAAGGATTTTTTGATGGAAGCGCTGATCGACACCGCGGTGCCGGTGACGATGATCGAAACCGCCGAAAACCTGGCCCGCCTATACGGCATCAGTCGGGACGACGTTGACCGCTACGCCTGCCGCTCGTTCGAGCTTGCGCTCAAAGCCCAGGCCGATGGCTTTTTGGCTGGCGAGATCGTGCCGGTGCAGTCCGAGACCTTTGCACTGGCCGGTTACCACCCGCGCGGCATCCGTTTGCCACGCAAGGTGGCGCAGGTGGCGCAAGACACCCACCCGCGGCCGTCACCGGTGGACGCGCTGGCCCAGCTGCGCACCGTTTATGAAGGCGGTGTGCAGACGGCAGGCAACAGCTCGGCCTTGGTCGATGGGGCCGCGGGGGCGCTGGTGGCCAGCGACGCTTACGTGCAGCGCCATGCCCTCAAGCCGCTGGCGCGGCTGGTGGGTGCCGCCGCCGTGGGGGTGGCGCCCGAAATCATGGGCATAGGCCCGGCACCGGCCATTCGGGCCTTGCTCGAGCGCTGCGGGCTGTCCCTAAACGACATCGACTTGTTCGAGATCAACGAGGCCCAAGGCGCACAGACCATTGCGGTGGAGCGCGAGCTGGGGCTGGATCGCAACCAGCTCAATGTCAACGGGGGCGCCATTGCCCTGGGCCATCCACTGGCGGCAACCGGGTTGCGCCTGACGATTACCCTGGCGCGCGAGCTCAGGCGCCGTGGTTTGCGCTATGGGGTGGCCTCTGCCTGTGTGGGCGGCGGCCAAGGGATGGCCCTGCTTGTGGAAGTCTGATTGCAACGTTCACTATGTTTCGGAGACAAACATGAAAATCATCACCGCCGACGAAGCGGGCGCCCTGATTCCCGACGAAGCCACCATTTTCTTGGGCGGTTTGGCGGTGACCGGGTTAGCCGAAGAGGTGTTGCACGGCCTCGAGCGCACCTTTTTGCAGACCGGCCATCCGCGCCAGCTCAGCACCTGGGCCTGTGGGCGATCGGCAATTCTGGCGCGGCCGGCATGAAGCACTTTGCCCACCCAGGCATGATCAAGCGGGTGGTGGCCGGTCATTTCGGTCAGACCGGCAAAGAAATGATGAAGATGGTTTTCGAGGGCGAAGTCGAGGCCTACAACTTCCCCCAAGGCTCTTTATCGCACCTCACGCGGCAGATTGCCAACCGTTCGCCGGGTTTGCTGACCCAAGTGGGTCTGGGTACATTTGTCGATCCCCGGCTGGAGGGCGGCAAGATGAACCGCCGTTCGACGCAAGACCTGGTCAAACGGGTTCAGTTTGAGGGGCAGGAGTGGCTGTATTACGCGCCACCCAAAATCGACGTCGCCATCATTCGCGGCACCTTGGCCGATGAGCGGGGCAACATCACGCTGGACAAAGAAGGCATGCTGCTGGAACAGTTGTCGATCGCCCAAGCGGCCAAGCGCTGCGGGGGCATAGTCATCTGTCAGGTCGAGGCCGTGGTGCAGGCCGGCAGCTTGCACCCGAAGTCGGTGAAGGTGCCGGGCATGCTGGTCGATTACGTGGTCATCGGCCAACCCGAAAACCACATGCAGAGCATTGCCACGCAGTTCAATCCCGCCTTGTGCGGCGATGTGCAGGTGCCGGTGGACCATTTGCAGCCCATGCCGCTGGACGAGCGCAAGGTGATCGCGCGCCGTGCGGCCATGGAGCTCACCCCCGGGGCCGTCACGAACCTCGGGATCGGCATTCCGGCCGGCATTCCGACCGTGGCGGCCGAAGAGGGGGTTTCGGACCTGCTCATGCTCTCGATCGAATCGGGTGTCAACGGGGGCATTCCCGCGCAGCTGGGCGATTTCGGTCTGGCTTACAACGCCGAATCGATCATCGAGCAAAGCGCCCAGTTTGACTTTTACGACGGCGGCGGGCTGGCGGCGAGCTTTTTGGGTTTGGCCCAGACGGACGTCCATGGCAACGTCAACGTGAGCAAATTCAACGGCCGACCTGTGGGCTGCGGCGGCTTCATCAACATCACCCGCGCAACCAAAAAGCTGGTGTTCTGCGGCAGTTTCACCGCCGCAGGGCTGGCGGTCAAGGTGGGGGAGGGCAGGCTCACCATCGTGCAAGAGGGCAAAGCCCGCAAGTTCATTGACCAAGTCGAGCAAATCACTTTTAACGGCCACGATGCCGCCTTGCGGCAGCAAGACGTGGTTTTCATCACCGAGCGCGCCGTCTTTCGCTTGCGCGAAGGCGGTCTGGAGCTGACAGAAATTGCGCCGAGTGTCGATCTGGAGCGGGATGTGCTGGCGCACATGGCTTTCCGGCCCATCATCAAGGATTTGAAGACCATGGACCCCGGCATCTTCAGTGAACGGTGGGGCGGGCTCGGCGCTCACCTAGGGCGCTGAAGGCCCCCCAACGGCCTCCCATTCTCCCAGCCTCTCAGAGCTCCAAAACCAGGCGAGGGCTGAGGGCGCGCGAGCAGCAGGGCAAAAACCGATCGTTGGCCGCGCGTTCCTCGTCGGTGAGGTACTGGTCGCGATGATCCGGCGTGCCGGCGCGCACACCCGTCAGGCAGGTGCCACAGACCCCCTGTTCGCACGACATGGGGATGTCCAGCCCAGCGGCGAGCAGCGCGGCCAGCGCGCTCTGGTGCGCTTGAACGGGGATTACGCGGCCAGAGCTGGCCAGCTGGAGTTCAAAAGCCCCTTGGTTGGCGCTGGCCGCCGGGGCGGCGCCAAAGTATTCGCGGTGTAGGCGATTTTCGGGCCAACCCGCATCCCGAGCCGCTTGCAGCACGGCATCGATGAACCCTTGCGGGCCGCACACATACAGATGCGTGCCAGCGGGTGCCTGGCGGATGGTGGCGGCGATGTCCAACTTCTGCATCGGCTCGCCGTCATCGTAATGGTGCTGCACCTGGGCTGCAAAGGGGGAGCTGGCCAAGGTGTCGAGGAATGGCGTGCGTGCCCGCGAACGGGTGCAAAAGTGCAGCTCAAAGGGCTGCCCGGTTTGGGAAAGCGCTTGCGCCATGGTCCATAGCGGCGTGATGCCGATACCGCCCGCCAGCAACAGATGAAAAGGCGCTTGGGCGTCGAGCGGAAAATGGTTGCGCGGCGGGCTGATGGCCAGGGCGGTTCCCACCAGAAGGTGCGCGTGCACGGCTTGGGAGCCGCCGCGGCTGGCCGGATCGCGCAGCACGGCAATCCGGTAGCAGCTTTCTCCGCCCGGCGGGTTGCAAAGCGAGTAGGGCCGCACCAGCCCCCCCGGCAGATGCACGTCGATGTGGGCACCAGCAGCGAAAGCGGGCAGCGCCGAGCCGTCCTCTGGCACCAGGTCCAGGCTGACGATGTCTAGGGCCTCGATGCGCCGCGCAGCCACGCGCACGGCGATCAAATCCGGCTTCGTCATGCCATGACGCCTTGTTCGGCGGCCAGCCAGCGGTCGATGACCTTGCGCGACTGCACGCCCCCGGCGTCGATGTTGAGCATCAGCAGCTTGCGCTCGGGGTGTGCGCTCAGGTTCTTTTGCTGACGCTCCAGCATTTCTAGGTCTTCAGCGAAGATCTTGCCTTGGCCTTCGCGGATTTTTTCGGTCAGCTCTGGGTCGGTCGGTTTGAACCGGCGCGCCATGCCCCAAAAGTAATGCATCGAGGTCGCGGTTTCGGGTGTGATGAAGTCCACCACCCAGCTGGCTGCCTTGACCGCATCGGGCGCGTGATAGCCCCCGTTGCCAGCCAGCGCCACGCCCACTTCGATCATCACGTGGCTGGGCGGCGTGAAATGGCAGATTTGCCAGCGGTCAACCGGCTGATCGTCGGGCAGCCCGTTCAGGCGCAAAGCCATTTGCCAAAAGGGCGGGGCCTCGATCCCCTCCATGTAGCGCTCAGTGATGACGTGGTCGCCTGTGACACGGGTTTGACAGGGCGCTTCGTCTATTTCTTTCTGCCCGATGCTGTTGCTGTGCACGTAGGTTTCGTGCGTCAGGTCCATCAGGTTGTCAATCATCAACCGGTAGTCGCAGCCAATGTGATACAGCCCGCCGCCATAGCCGAAAGCCGGGTTGCCCAGCCACTCGAACTGGGGAATCAGCGCCACATCGGCCTGGCTGGGGTGGCCCGGCCACACCCACACGAAGCCATGCGCCTCGTGCACCGGGTAACTGGCGATGGCCGGAAAACCCCGCACGCGCTGACACGGCATCGAGGCCGTCTTGCCATCTCCCCCCATGGCCAAGCCGTGGTAGCCGCACACCAAGGTATCGCCTTGCACAAAGCCCAGTGACAGCGGCGCACCCCGATGGGGGCAAAAATCTTCCACGGCTGCGACCTGCCCGCTGGCCTGGCGGAAAAAAGCCATCGCCTTGTTGCAGATGCGACGACCCAGCGGGCGCGTGCTGCCGATCTCGTGGCTGCGCGCAGCCACATACCAGGTGTTGAGCGGGTACATGTGAGTGATGACAGAAAGGGGCTGCTTTTACTCGGCCGTAATGCCCGCTTGCCGGATGAATTGCCCAAAGCGGTTGCGGTCGCTCGTCATGCGTTCGGCAAACGCCTGACGGCTCAAGGCCATGGGTTCAGCGCCCATGGCGCGTATCGCCTCTTGCACCCGTGTGTTTGTCAGCGTGCGGTTGACTTCTTGGTGCAGCCGGTCGAGCAAGGGGGCGGGTGTGCCGCTGGGCATGTAAATGCCAAACAGCGTATCCACGTCAAAACCGGGGAAGCCGGATTCCGCCAGGGTGGGGACGTTGGGAAACTGTGCTGCTCGCATCGGGCTGCCCACGCCCAAAAGCCGCAAACGGCCCGCGGCGGCATGGGGCAGGCCAGGGCCGGAGTCGAACATGAACTGAATCTCGCCACTCAGCAAGGCGGCCAAGGCGGGCGCTGCACCGCGATAAGGCACGTGCGATGCCTGGAGCCCTGCCTGACGCAGCATCATTTCGGCCGCTAGGTGGGGTGAGCTGCCTTGGCCGTTGGAGCCGTAGTTGAGACGAGTGGGGTTGGCACGGATGTGAGCCACCAGCTCTTGAACGTTGTTGGCGGGTACCGAAGGATGCACCATCAGGAACAGGGACAGCCGCGCGACCGAGGCCAGCGG
>JGI24110J20144_1000305_pt1 | contig 10217 bp, 10 predicted proteins | sample SubbioR11Jul_8A2_FD_20144 | JGI IMG/M metagenome (IMG submission 20144)
GCCAGTTGACGTTATTCTCCTCAGCCAGCCTCTTGGCAAGCGGGGCAATGTCCGGTTCCATGACGTCCTCCTTTTGCTGTTACATCGTCGCTACGGCCCGACAAGGCTTCGCCCGACAATTCAGTATAGCAAGTATAGCAAGAGTGTCGCCTAACAAGACCGTCGGCGCAGCGATAATTTACACTCATGTGCGCGGTGCGCTACACTCAAGTGATGAAAAACGTCGATGTTCACACCTTCGCCGCGGCCCTGGCCCGGGGCGAGTCCTGCTTTGATACCCGCTCCAGTGCACAGTTTGAGCAGGGTAGCCTGCCTGGTGTGGCGCACCTGAGCCTAGAACAGCTTCAGGCTGGGGTCTTACCCGAGCTCCCGCCCGACACCCCCATCTACCTGATCTGTGAGCGCGGGGTGATCAGTGAGCTAGCCGGCCTCTACCTCGAGGCCTCGGGTTTTAGCCAGGTTTACAATGTCGAGGGCGGCCTAGTGACTTGGCGCAAGGCGTTCGGCCCCCTCGGGGAGAGATCTTCTGGGTGAAGCCTGGGGCAAATACCGAGTTCTATCCACTTGAATTCTTGACCACTGATTTTCACGGGAGCCCGATGATTGCGTTTGACCACCTCTTGGCCATTGCTGGACTGCTCTTACTGCTCAGCCTGCTAACCAGCAAGGCCTCGGGGCGACTGGGCCTCCCCGCGCTAGCGTTCTTTTTAGTGGTCGGTATGGTGGCGGGCTCCGAAGGCCTCGGCCGCATCGAGTTTGACGACCACAACCTAGCCCAAGCCCTGGGCATCGTGGCGCTGGCCTTTATCCTATTCTCCGGCGGGCTTGACACCGATTGGCGCGAGGTCAGGCCGATCATGTGGCCCGGCCTGGGGCTCTCAACTATCGCCGTAATCATCACCGCTTTTAGCACCGGCCTGCTGGCCGCTTGGCTGTTAAACCTCCCTCTCCTGACCGGGCTCCTGCTGGGCGCCATCGCCTCATCGACCGACGCCGCCGCCGTGTTCAGCGTCATGCGTTCCAAGGGCGTGAATCTGCGGGCGCGGCTCGAGCGCCTGCTCGAGTTTGAGTCGGGCAGCAACGACCCGATGGCGATCTTCTTAACCATCGGGCTCATTGCGCTGCTTGCTAGCCCAGATATCTCGCCCTGGAGCTTGATCCCCATGTTCGTTCAGCAGATGTTGATCGGCGGCCTGGTCGGCATCGGCTTGGGCAGGCTGATGGCGGGCGCTATTAACCGCATCCAGCTCGGTTACGACGGGCTCTACCCGGTCTTTACGGTATCGATTGTATTGCTGGTCTACGGGCTGGCCGCCGTGCTGGGCGGCAACGGTTTCCTAGCAACCTATCTGGCTGGGCTGATCATGAACCGGCACGACTTTATCCACAAGCGCTCAATTAAGCGCTTTCACGACGGCCTGGCCTGGCTGATGCAGATCGCCATGTTCATCATTCTCGGCCTCCTGGTGTTCCCCTCGCAGCTGGTGCCGGTCATCGGCGTGGGCCTGATCCTCTCGCTGTTTTTGATCTTTATCGCCCGGCCGCTAGGCGTCTTTATCGCGCTGGCCCCCTGGCGTCTCGGACTACGGGAAAAGTTGCTGGTCTCCTGGGTCGGCTTACGCGGTGCGGTACCGATTATCCTGGCGACCTACCCGTTGGTAGCCGGCGTGGCGGGGGCTGATCTCATTTTCAACGTGGTCTTTTTTATCGTCATCACCTCGGTGCTCATCCAGGGACCCACCATTACACCGGTCGCCAAGTGGTTGGGGATGGACTCACCCCCAGCACTAACCCCGCGTTATCCGCTGGAGCTCGAGCAGACCGCCGGGCTAGATAGCCAACTGGTTGACATCGAGGTTTTACCGGGCTCAGCCGCCATCGACAAGCAGATTGTTGAGCTACACCTGCCCGCAGAGGTGCTAATTGTGCTAATTAGCCGCGAGGACGCTTTTATCGTGCCACGCGGAGGTACTACCATACACCCTGGCGACCGCCTGCTGGTGCTAGGCCCTGAGGCCGAGATCGAAAAGGTGCGGTCGCTCTGTATCGTTAAGGACTCCAAGCCGTGAACAGCTGGCCGTTGAGGGAGATCTGAATCTCGGCCCGACCGTGCACTTGCACCGACGTGTTGACTGCACGATCGGCCGGGACCACCCGATCTACTACCGTCCGCTGCCCGTTATCGTCGATCACCACTAACTCGAAGCGATACTCCTGACCGCGCAAGAAGCCATGATCGGCGGGGTTGAAGTTGATCGGTATGGTCCGGCCACCTAGAACTGGGGGTAGCGGTGGTTCGGCTACCGGCACCGGGGGACGTTCAGCCTCCACCGGACGCTCTGGCAACAGGACGTTTTCGCCCTGAGCACCGTTGACGGTAACTGCCACCGGCGTACCCGGCAAGGTATAGCCGCTAGGGCGCACTTCCAGCACGCCTTGGGGACGCGCAGCATCTTCAACGTGATCGACCCAGGCGATCTCAAGACCGGCGGCGCGGAGCATAAGTTGGGCGCGCTGCAACGGTAACCCCTGGACCTCTGGAACACGCACCACTTCGCGGCCGGGGAGCGCGTAAGTAAGAGTAACTAAGGCACTAGTCGGCACGCGCTGACCCGCGGCAGGCCACTGTGCGCTGACCTGATTGGGCTGGGTGTAGCTAAGCCCCACCGCTACCGTCTCGACCCGGCGCAAGCCGGCAGCCACTAGGCGATTACGGGCCTCTTCCAGACGCAGCCCTACCACGTCGGGCAGGGTGACTTCCACCACCTCAGCGCCACGGCTGATTACCAAGGAGACGCTCGAGCCGCTAGTCACGGTCACTCCGCGCCCGGGCTGCTGACTCAGCACGCGCCCTGAAGGGTTATCGCTGAACTCATAACTGACTTCACCCAGCACTAGATTGGTCTCTCTAAGAGTCCGCGTTGCCTGCTCCTCGGTTAATCCCGCCAGGCTGGGTACCTCAACACTGGCTGGCGGGTTGTGAACGCCGATGCTGATCGAACGGCCTGGGCGCACCCAGGTCCCCGCTGCCGGACTCTGCGACGTCACACTGCCTAGCCGCGCTCCCACCACGTTAAACTCGTAGGGCTGCACGGTCAGCTGAAGCGCCCGCAGTTCGCGCAGCGCCTCGTCAGCCTCGCGCCCGATGACCATCGGCACCTGCACCTCAGCGACCAGCAGGTAGCGCGCCACCACGGCGTAACCGACGCCTACCAACAGGCTGAGTGATAGGAGGGCGAGGAGCAGCGTCGCCGCCACCCGGCGGCGCTGAATCGCCTTAGCCGGAAGGTCAGCAGGTGGATAAGCCATGGCCTCAGTTTAGCACCGCGCCTGAAAACCGCGTGAGTCACCCAACGGGTGCTACTTGCGCATCGCCGCGGCGGGCATCACCGCCAAATTGGCGGGCACGGTCTCTTCGAGCGTCACGAAGGCGTTGGGACAGGTCTCGTGCACCACCTTAAGCACCTCCGGCACCCGCCGCCGCGGCACCACGCTAAAACCGACCCGCACATCACCATCACGGCCGGTCGCATTGATCTCGGTAACATAAAAGCCCCTCTCGCGCAGCACCGGCGCCACCGGTTCGGCGCTGACCGGCGTAACGAAGCGGAGCAAGGTGTGGCCCATAGCGATCCACCGCTCGATAGTGGAGCCGAGCATGGTGCCGGTAGCGTAGCCCCCGGCAAAGGCCACTAGCTGAAGGGGGTTATCCAGATTGGTAATGACCTGACCGGCGGCTAGTAGCCAGATCAGCGATTCGCAAAAGCTCAGGAGGCCAGCCAGTCCTCGCCGCCCCCGCACCAGCATGACGATGCGCAGCGTGCCGAGCGACACATCGACCACGCGCATGGCAAAGATCAGCAGCGCCCCCAGGATCAGCTCGACGGTCATGGAATGGCTACCGCCGCCGCGCCGATCACCCCGGCATCGGTACCCAAAGCGGCCAGGCGCAGCTCTAAGGGAGGGTAGTTGGCGCAAAACGCCGCCGCCGCAGCTCGCACGCGCTCCAGATAAAAGTCGCCCACCTGCGTCAACCCACCACCTAACACAAAGGCGTCGGGGTTGAAGATCTTGTGCAGGTTCGCCAGGCCGATACCGGTGTAGTGCGCAGCGTTGTCGATAACTTTGAGGGCCTTGCTATCACCGGCTTGAGCCTGCGCAAAGACCTCCTCGGTAGTCATAGCACGCCCAAAGCTGTAGCTGGCCTCGCGGGCGATTGAGCGGCCGGCGGCGATCGCCTCCCAGGTGCCGTGGTGGCCGTCGCCGCCTTGCGGGCCACGGTCCTGCAAGATCATGTGGCCGATCTCCCCGGCGATGCCGTGAGCGCCCCTAATCACCTTATCGCCAATGAACAGCCCCCCGCCGATGCCGGTCGATAGCGTCACGAAGATACTGCTCTCCAACTCGCGCGCCGCCCCGTAGCGGTGCTCGGCGTAGCCTGCGGCGTTGGCGTCGTTTTCGAGCACCACCGTCAACCCCAAGCGCTCCTCTAAGCCGCTAACGATAGGTGCTTCGACCATGCCGGGGATGTTGGGCGCAAACAGCACCATTCCGCGCTTAAAGTCGATCGGGCCAGGCGACCCGATCCCAACCCGACTAATCTCCGGGTGCTGGGCCAGCACGGCTCGTGCCGCCTCAGCCATAGCATCAAGCACCGCGCTCATACCGGTCTGCGGGGTAGCGACGCGGTGACGGCTCAGAATCACCCCATCCTCCACCGCTGCTACCGCGATCTTGGTACCGCCTAAATCGATTCCGAGTGTTTTCATAGCCTCCTCACGCCTCAACCAATGCTCCAGTCTGGCATGTTTGGCGGTCTCTGGTAGCCGAATCCCAAAATCGCCCTCCCGCTAAGTAGCGTTGACCCGGTTTGGTGAAGGTAGTCAGGGCCTTCCCGGAGCGCAAAGCGGTAGGGCCAATTGGCGTCGATCAGATAACGGTGATGCTGCCGCCAAACTGGTTGTGCGCGTCCCTCATCGGCACCAGGTGCCTCCTGTTCAGCATCATAAGCAGCAAGGGACTTAAATTCGCTTTTAGGAAGCGAGCGCTTCAAGGGTCGCCTCGGCGATCATCCGCTCCTCGTCGGTAGGGATGACCATGACCGCCACCCGGGCTTCCGCTCGGCTGATCAGGCGCTCGCCGCGGGCGTTCTTGTCCAGGTCTAGGTCTATACCCAAGAACTCCAGCCCCTGAAGCGCCTGCACCCGCAACTCGGGATCGTTCTCGCCGATGCCGGCGGTGAAGATCACGCCGTCCAAGCCGCCCATCGCCGCAGCGTAGGCGCCGATTATCTTGCGGATGCGGTAGCTGAACACCGCAATGGCGTCCAAGGCGGCCTGATCGCCCGCAGCCGCGGCCCGGCGCACATCGCGCATATCGTTGGAGACGCCCGACAGGCCGAGCAGCCCGGAGCGCTTGTTGAGCAGTTGGTCGAGCTCATCAACGCTCATGCCGCTGCGCAGCAGGTAGAGGAGCACGCCGGCATCGATATCGCCTGAGCGGGTGCCCATCAACAGCCCCTCTAACGGGGTAAAGCCCATGCTGGTATCGACCGAGTGCCCAAACTGCACCGCAGCGGCGCTAGCACCGTTGCCGAGGTGGAGCGAAATAAGCCTCAGCTCGCTGCGGGGCCGGTTAAGCAGCTGCGCGGCCTGCCGCGTAACGTAGTCGTGGCTGGTGCCGTGAAAGCCGTAGCGCCGCACGCCCGCCTCGCTGTAGTAGCGTCGTGGCAAGCCGTAGAGGTAGGCCCAGGTCGGCACCGTGCTGTGGAAGGCGGTGTCGAATACCGCTACTTGCGGCACTTCGGGCAGCAGGTGCAAAGCGGCGCGAATCCCAGCCAAATTGGGCGGGTTATGCAGCGGCGCCAACGGCGACAGCGCCTCGATCTGGGCAATGACCGGCGGGGTTAGGCGGGTAGGGCGGGTATAGCGCTCGCCACCGTGGACTACCCGGTGGCCGACCGCCACGATGCTAGCTAGCGGCACTTGCTCAGCCAGAGCGGTCAGGCAGAGCTTAAAGGCCCCCTCGTGGTCGCTGATACCGTCACTGCGCACCGAGGTGGCAAAACTGGCCTTGATTTGGGTATCGCCGCCAATACGCTCGACTAACAAGGAGAGGTGGTGCGGCAGCAGTTTAACCTTGAGGCTCGAGCTACCCGCGTTGACGACCAGCACTGGGGGATGGTTCATGGCCTTACCTTACCGTACAGCTGCGAGACTGATGTCCCTAGCTGCGGCGCAGCTTCTCAAAAGCCTGCAAGCGCTCGCGCACCTTGGCTTCCCAGCCTTCACCGCCGGCGTCGTAATAGCGGGGCTCCCCCAGGGCCTCGGGGAAATAGCGTTGCCTAAAACTCGCCTTTATGTCATCAAAATAGTAGGCATACCCCCGGCCGTAGCCCAGGGTCTTCATCAGGCCGGTCGGGGCGTTGCGCAAGTGCAGCGGCACCTCGGCAGCGGCGTGGGCCTCAGCATCCGCTCGAGCCTTGCCCCAGGCACGGTAGACCGCGTTCGACTTGGGCGCCACCGCCAGATAAACAGCCGCCTCAGCCAGCGCCAGCTCGCCCTCGGGTTGACCCAGCAGCGCCGCCGCCTCCTGCGCCGCCAGCGCCACTCTGAGGGCATTGGGGTCAGCCAGGCCGACATCCTCGGCAGCCATGCGCACCAGCCGCCGCGCCACGTACAGCAGGTCGGCACCACCCCCCAACAGGCGCGCCAGCCAGTACAGCGCGGCGTCGGGGTGGCAGCCGCGCACCGACTTGTGCAGCGCGCTGATCAGGTTATAAAAGTGCTCGCCCCCCTTGTCGAAGGCCAGGCCGCGCACCGAGAGCGCCTGCCGGGTGGCCTCGGCGCTGAGCAGGCCCGCCTCGGCGTGACCGGCGGCGACCTCCAGCGCGCCTAAGGCGCGGCGGGCATCGCCATCGGCCCACTGGATGATCAGCGACTCCGCTGCGGGCTCGAGCGTGAGTCTTCCGGCCAAGCCGTCGGGGTGGGCTAGCGCTCGCTCGATAACCGCTGCTAGCTCCGCTTCGCTTAAGGGATGGAGCAGATAAAGCTGACAGCGCGAGCGCAAGGCGCCGATCACCTCGAAGGAGGGGTTCTCGGTGGTAGCACCGATAAACAGCAGGGTGCCGGTCTCCACATAGGGGAGTAACAAGTCCTGCTGCGCCTTATTAAAGCGATGCACCTCATCCAGGAAGAGGATGGTGCGCTGCCCGTCCGCCAGCCGCTCCTGAGCCGCTTGCGCCACCGCTCGCACCTCCTTAACGCCAGCGGTGACGGCGGACAGGTTGACGAAGTGAGCGCCACTCTGCTCAGCGATCAGCCGCGCCAAGGTGGTCTTGCCTACCCCGGGCGGTCCCCAGAACAGCATCGAACGCCAGCGCCCACTCTCAATAGCCACTCTGAGCGGCCTTCCGGAAGCGAGCAGGTGCGACTGCCCGGCCATCTCGGCGAGCGAACGGGGCCGCAGCCGCTCGGCTAGCGGCGCGGGCGGGCTGGCGGGGTCCATGCCTTAGCCTACCTCAATCCTTAAGCTTGCCCCGCTAACCTCACAGCCAACTCCTACAGCCTCAAAAATCCCGCCTCACAGCGGCCCCTACCGAGCCAGGACAGCGTACAATTGAGGGTAAAGGAGGGGTTGTCATGAAAGTTCTCATCCTCGTTGTCATGGTATTCACGGTAGCCGCTGCCCAAGACCTCCCTATCGGGGCGGTGCAACCGGCTCCGGAGGCATTCGCCGACGTTCCGGCAGACCACTGGGCCAATGAGGCGGTCCGCCTGTTGCTCCAGCAAGGGATCGTGATCGGTTACCCGGACGGCACCTTTGGCGGCACCCGCCCCATCACCCGCTTTGAAATGGCAGTGATCGCCGCCCGGCTGTTGCAACATATCGATACGCTGCACGCTGCCACGCTGGCGGCCATGCAGGAGACAGCCGCCCAGCTAGCCGAGCTTCAACCCTTGGAGCGGATTACCCGGCTCGAGCAGGCCCTGGAAGAGGCCGCCGCACTGTCTTATGTGGAGTGGCTCGAGCGCCGCATAGCCGACCTTGAAGCCGCCATGAACGAGCTGTTAGGCGAAGAGGTCTTTCCGCGCGAAGGCCTGGACGGCGTGGGCGTGCCTCGCACCGCCGCCGAGGCTTTGCGCCAGCCAGGGGTAGCGCCGGTGTTACCGCCTGATGAGCGCACAGCGCCGGCCGCTGTGGGTGTAGACGCACCAATCTGGGACCTCTCCCCTGGCCGCGCCTTCTTCGGCCTCTCCCCCGGCGCCCTGACCAGCGGCCTAATCTACCTCGGGGTGCAAGCAGGCTACGACCGCCTGCTGGGACCGCTTGGCGTAGTGGTCCGGGCGCACTACAACGGCGCCACGAACGACTTGCGGCTGAGCTTCGGCGTGCTGGCCCGCACCGCGATCGCTCCGCGCCTGGACGGCTACGGCGGCCTGTCGCTGGGGGTGACCATAACCGACCAGCACACCGCCGCGCTCGTTGAGGCGCCGTTTGGCATCGAGTATTACCTCAGCAACACGGTCGGCCTGTTCGCGCAGCTGCTCCCCTCCTACACCTTCACCGCCAACCCGGTCAGCGTCGGACTAGGAGTCGGCCTTAACCTGCGCTTTTAGTAATAGCCCTTACTACCGCCTCGGTAAAGGCTTGCGTCCCTCGCGTACCGCCTAGGTCTTTGGTCGGATTCTCGGCCAGCGCCCGCTCCACCGCCTGCTCGATGGCCTTAGCGGCCGCTTCCTCGTTGAGGCCGTACCTTAACATCATCGCCGCCGAGAGCATGGCGCCGGCCGGATTGGCCAGATCCTGGCCAGCAATGTCGGGAGCGCTACCGTGAACCGGCTCAAAAAGGCCCACCTGGCCACCCACGCTAGCCGAGGGTAGCAGCCCCAGGCTGCCGGGGATAACCGCCGCTAGGTCCGAGAGGATGTCGCCAAAGAGGTTACTGGTCACAATCACGTCGAACTGCCTGGGGCTGCGCACTAACTGCATAGCGGCGTTATCGACGTAGAGGTGCTCGAGCTCGACGCCTGAGTACTCAGCCTGCTGCACGCCGATCACCACCTCGCGCCAGAACTGGCTGACATCTAGCACATTAGCCTTGTCGATGCTGGTGACCTTGCCACCGCGCAAACGCGCCGCCTCAAAAGCTACCCGAGCGATACGCTCGACCTCCGGCCGGGTGTAGACGTCGGTAGAGAGCCCTTCATCCGCCCGGTTATAGCTCGGTTTGCCAAAGTAGATGCCGCCCGTTAACTCGCGCACAATCAGCATATCGGTGCCGCGCACTACCTCGCTCTTTAAGGGTGAAAGGTGCTCTAAACCCTTGAAGACCTTAACCGGCCGCAGGTTGGCGTAGACCCCTAGGTACTTGCGGATACCCAACAGCCCCGACTCGATACGCTGCTCACGCGGGACGCGATTCCACGGGTGCCTTCCCACCGGGCCACCCACTGCGCCCAGCAGCACTGCATCAGCCGCGCCACAGGCGACCTTGGTCGCCTCGGGCAAGGGCGTGCCGTGGCTCTCCAGGGCGCTGCCACCAAAGGGGAGCCGGGTGTAGGAAAAGCTGAAGCCGTACTTGGAAGAGAGAGCATCCAACACGGCTATGGTGGCGTCGATAACTTCAGGGCCGATGAAGTCGCCGGGCAAGACGGCGAGCTTATAGGTCTTCATGAATGGCCTCCTTCGGGGCGGTCAGGGTGGCTGTGATGGGCACGCTGAAGTCGCTTGGCCCACCTCGCTTCTCAGTTTATCCTGAACCTTCTAGCCGTCCAGCGGGCTTCGCACCCCCTGCCCCCCTTGTTGAGCACGTGGGTATAAATCATGGTGGTTTTGATATCCTTATGCCCCAAAAGCTCTTGCACCGTCCGAATATCATAGCCATCTTCCAGCAGGTGTGTGGCAAAACTGTGACGCAGAGTGTGACAGCTAGCGTGCTTGTGGATACCGGCTGCTTCAGCAAACTCGTTGACATGAGCGGCAATCAGCTATTGACACATTCCGTCGGAAAGTCAAAGAAGCTAAGGTGCATGCCGCATAACACGGCATGCAGCCGACGCTTCGCCTGCGGCTCAGAGCGGCTGATGCCCACGTTAGGCTACATACGGCAGGTGGTTGTGCTAATCTCTTGATTAGAGGTTGTTGATGACTTTCATGATCGAGCTTGAGCAAGAAGAGGATGGGCGCTGGTTAGCTGAGGTTCTTGAGCTACCTGG
>JGI24110J20144_1000315_pt1 | contig 9904 bp, 10 predicted proteins | sample SubbioR11Jul_8A2_FD_20144 | JGI IMG/M metagenome (IMG submission 20144)
TCCCCGTAATCTACGAGCGCGGCCGGCCGGGCCGCCGGGCCGCGCAGCCGCCCGCCGCGCCCAAGGTAGACCTGGCCGCGCTGTTGGGAGCAGAGAACCTGCGCCATGAGCCGCTGCGTCTGCCCGAAGTCTCAGAGCTCGATCTGGTGCGGCATTATACCCAGCTGGCGCACCGGCAGTTCTCCATCGACGGCAACTTCTACCCCTTGGGCTCGTGTACCATGAAGTACAACCCCAAGGTCAACGAGGAGGCGGCCAAGCTCTTTAGCGATTTGCACCCCTACCAGGACCCGGCCACCATCCAGGGGGCGCTCGAGCTGCTCTATAACCTGCAAAATTACCTGATGGCACTGACCGGCATGGACGCCATCACCTTGCAGCCGGCGGCTGGGGCGCACGGTGAGCTGGCCGGCATCCTGATGATCCGCGCCTATCACCAGGCTAACGGCGAAGGCGCACAGCGCCGCGTGGTAATCGTTCCCGACGGCGCGCACGGCACCAACCCGGCCACTGCCGGGATGGTCGGCTATGAGGTGCAAGAGGTGCCTACCGGTCCTGACGGCGAGGTCGACCTGGCCGCCTTTAAGGCTGCGCTAGGTCCGCACGTGGCGGCGGTGATGCTGACTAACCCTAACACCCTCGGCATCTTTGAGACCAGGATCCTGGAGATCAGCCGCCTAGCGCACGAGGCCGGAGCGCAGCTCTACTACGACGGCGCCAACCTCAACGCCATCGTGGGCCGCGCCCGCCCCGGCGACATGGGCTTTGACGTGGTGCATCTGAATCTGCACAAGACCTTTACCACCCCGCACGGCGGTGGTGGCCCCGGCACCGGCCCGGTCGGCGTGAAGGCGCACTTAGCGGAGTTTTTGCCTGTGCCGACGGTGACCAAGACCGAGGCGGGTTTTGCCTTTAATTACGACATTCCCCGTACCATCGGACGGCTGCGCAGCTTTTATGGCAACTTCGGCAACCTGGTGCGGGCCTATACCTATATCCGAGCGTTGGGCAAGGAGGGTCTGGAGCGCGTCTCGGCGCTGGCGGTGCTCAACGCTAACTACCTGCGCGTCAAGCTCAAAGAGGCGGGCTTGCGCATCGCCTTTGACCGCCTCAATATGCACGAGTTCGTGGCGCAACCACCCGACGGACTGCGCACGATTGACATCGCCAAGGCGCTGCTTGACTACGGCGTGCACCCGATGACCGTCTACTTCCCGCTGATCGTCAAGGAAGCGATGATGGTCGAGCCGACCGAGACCGAGTCGCTGGAGACCCTGGACGCTTACGCCGAGGTGCTGCAAGCGATCCTAGCCCGCGCCCAGACCGACCCGGAGTATCTGCCGAACGCGCCCTACCACACCCCGGTGCGGCGCCTTGACGAAGTTGCCGCGGCCCGCAAACCGATCCTCAAGCACCCGATAGACTAGCGGCCTGAACGCGCGCGCGGCCTGCGATACGCTGGTCAATGGCTATAGCCGCCCTGCTGGCGCCGCAACAAGCTGGCCTCCCGCACCTGCGCCGCGATCTGCCAGTGTTGCTGCTCGAGCGCTGTCACTACCCGCAGCCGTGGCACGGGGGTGGGCTTGCCACCTTCACCGATGGCCACAAAGTTGAGGTGCCCGACGGTGCATAGCCGCCGCTCGCCGGATAAGGGGTTCTCGCCGAAGACCTCACAACGGACGATCATGCTGCTCCGTCCCACCCAGGCCACCCGGCTCTTGAGTTCGATAATCTCACCGACCAGGATAGGGTTGTGAAAGTCGACCGGTTCGGTCGAGGCGGTTACCACCGGCAGGCGGCAGAAACGCACCGCCGCAATGCCCCCGGCGATGTCCATCAGCGCCAGCACGCGCCCGCCGAAGAGCGTCCCCAGGGGGTTAGCATGGTGTGGAAAGACGATATCGACGTTGGTAACCCACTCCGAGGCGATGGGCGTCTCCGCCATGCCGCCCAGTATACCGGTAGGGGCCAGTCGGCACTTACCCGCTACCCCCCGTCCGTACCCGCTCGACAGCTGTAAACGTGCGCTTCGAGGACGACACCCTGCGCCGCCTCAAGCGCTTGGCCCGTGTGAAAGGCAAGGGTTATCAGACGCTCCTCAAGGCCTTTGTGTAAGAGCGCCTCTACGAAGAGGAGAAGTTTAGCAAGCTGCGCTGAGGCCGGTATACTGGCACCCTGGGGGGCGTGGGAGGTCGTTTATGGCAAGCTGGGCATTGACACCACCGCTGATTCACGAACTTATCCCTATCCGGGTCGGCTATCTGCGCCTGCCGGTGCAGCTGGTGCTGGGGGTAGCCTTCCTCGCGCTGTTGGCCCAGCTGAGGATCGATATCGGCCCGGTGCCGATCACCGGCCAGACGCTCGGCGTGCTGCTGATCGGGGCGGCCTACGGCCTCAAGCTCGGCAGCCTGACCATGCTGCTGTATCTGCTGTTAGGCGGGGCGGGCCTGGGAGTGTTCGCCGGCGGGGCGGCGGGGTGGTCGGTACTCACCGGCATGACCGCAGGCTATCTGGCGGGTTTCGTGCCGGCCGCGGCCCTGGTAGGCTACCTGGCGCAGCGCGGCTGGACGCAAAGCGCTAAGGGAACGATGGCGGCGATGCTGCTCGGCAACATGGTCATTTACCTGCCCGGCCTGGGCTGGCTGGTCCAGTTCGCCTCCGATTGGCCTACCGCGCTCCAGTGGGGGCTTTATCCCTTCATCCCCGGCGACGTGCTCAAGCTAATAATCGCCGCCAGTCTGCTGCCGCCGCTCACGCGCTACCTCTCGCGCTAGGCCTTGTGCTGCACCGGCAGGGTGGCGATTAACACCATCCGATCACCGTGCTGCTCGAGCCTCACATCGGTTTCCTGCCCATCCATGGGGAAGTAGCGGGCAATTACCTCTAACAGGTCGTTCTTGAGCTGCTCCATCTTGCCTGGCGAGAGCTTGGCGCGGTCGTAAGTGAGCACCAGCTTAAGGCGCTCTTTGAGGTGGTCTTTGCTCTTCTTGCGCCCAAAAAGCCCGAACATCAGCTTCCCCCAAACAGCCGCCGCAGGCCGGAGAGGAAGCCGCCTGGCGGCTCGTAGCTGATCTGCGGCACCTCCTCGCCACGCAGGCGCTGGGCGATATGCCTGAACGCCAGGCCGGCACCGTTGCGGCTCGGGTCGCTAATAGCGATCGGGTTGCCCAGGTTGGTGGAGACCAGAATCTTCTCATCTTCGGGGACGATGCCGATCAGCTTGACGCCTAAGATCTCCAGCACGTCATCGACTTCGAGCATATCGCCACGCTTGACCATCTCGGGGCGCAGCCGGTTAATAACCAACCTGACCTCGCGGATCTCGCGCGCCTCCAACAGCCCGATGATGCGGTCGGCGTCGCGCACGCTCGATACCTCCGGGTTAACCACCACCAGCGCCCCCTGGGCCGCGCTGGCAGCGGTCTGAAAGCCCGATTCGATCCCAGCCGGGCTGTCGATCAACACCCGGTCGAAGCCCTCCTCTTCGAGCAGTGCGGTGACGGTCTCCTGCATGCGCGCTTGCGATAGGGCACTCTTGTCGCGCGTTTGCGAAGCGGCCAGCAGGTGCAAGTTCTCCACCCGCTTGTCGCGAATCAGCGCCTGCCTTACCCGGCACTTCCCCTCGAACACGTCGATCAGGTCGAAGACCACCCGGCCCTCGAGCCCCATCACCACATCCAGGTTGCGCAGTCCGACATCGGTATCGACTACCGCAACTTTCTCACCGAGTTGCGCTAAGGCCGCGCCCACATTGGCGGTGGTGGTGGTCTTGCCAACTCCGCCCTTGCCGGATGTGACCACGATTGCTTTGGCGTTCACTGACCTGCCTCCTCATCACTCGCTAACCATCTCCAACCCTGCACGCTATGAAAACGAGTTGTGGTAGGGTCAGGGTCTTTGTGTTAGCTAATATAACAGAATCGCCGGAGCTTGATGCCGGAGTGGGCACCGCTATCGTGTAGCATGAGGGGGTGACGGTTCATGAACTGCGCCGGGAGCTAACGGCACGGCTGGCCCGGGCCGGGGTCGCCTCGCCCGAAGCGGAAGCGGCTTGGCTGCTGACGCACCTGCTGGGTGTCTCGCGGGCCGAACTTGGGCTCTTGGCGAACAAGCGCTTGGAAGAAGCGGAGGCCCGTGTGCTAGAAGGCTGGCTGGCCCGGCGCGAACGCCGTGAGCCCCTGCAACACATCCTGGGTTTTGCGCCGTTTTATGGCTTGACGCTGCGCGTTACCCCGGCTGTGCTGATCCCTCGTCCGGAGACCGAGCAATTGGTCGAAATCGCTTTGCAGCAGCTCGGCGCTCTGGCGGCGCCACGGGTACTGGACGTAGGGACCGGTTGCGGCGCAATCGCTCTGGCCATCAAGCACGAACTCCCGGATGCGCTGGTGATGGCTACCGATCTCTCCTATGCAGCGCTGGAAGTAGCCGCTGCCAACGCCGCAGCGCTAGGCTACGCCGTGGCCCTGAGCCAGGCCGATCTGCTAGCACATCCTGAGGTGGAAGCGTTTGCGCGGGAGGCCGACCTCGTGACTGCCAATCTCCCTTACCTGCCAGAGAGCGACTGGGACAACCTCAGCCCTGAGGTCCAGGCCGATCCACCACTAGCCATTTTTGCCGGCCGGGACGGCCTGGAGCAGTTTAAGCGGCTGCTGCCGCAGGCCCATGCCCTGCTCAAGCCCGGCGCCTGGCTGATAGCCGAACTCGATCCCCGCAATGCCGAGGCAGCGCTGACTAGTGCCACCAACTGGGCGGACAGGCAGCTCCGGCCTGACCTGCTGGATCGCCCGCGCTTCGTGTTGTTACAGCGTTAGCCGTCGCTCGGCTTGGTGCTGGGGTATGGGAGGAATTGCCCACGAAGCAAACTTCAGCACGAGAGGTGAAAATAGGCGACCTTCAGCAAAGAAGCGCCGACCCGAAGGGACAGGCGGGGCGAAGCCGAAGTGGGTGGGATAAAGCGATAATGCGAAGGCGTACGTGAAGTCGCCCCTACTGACTACTGACTTCTGACTTCTGACTACTGATTTTCGGAGGGGCCTTGCGGAAGCCGGCCAGAATCAGCAACCCAGCTCCTATCACTACACAGGCATCGGCGATATTAAAGACCGGAAAGTCAAAGCCCGGCACTGAGAAGTGGATTAAGTCAACCACATAGCCAAGCCGCAAGCGGTCGATCATGTTGCCCACCGCACCGCTAAAAATCAGCACTAGCGCCCCTGCCTGCCAGACCGGGAGGTTGCTAGCATGGCGCTGCAGATAGACCACAATGGCTACCGCCACCACCGCCGAGAAGATGCCTAGCGGCAGCGCGAAGCTCTGCAGGATGCCAAAGGCGGCGCCAGTGTTTTGCGTATGGGTGATATGGAAACCTAAACCGAGGGTAAACCCTGGTCCACCCAGCGGGATATTAGTGGCTACCCATAGTTTGGCAAGCTGATCGGCAGCGATAAGCGCCGTAGCAAGGAGCCAGATCATGGGCTTAGTATACCCTCCCCTTGCGACAAGCTTGGTGAGCCTGCTTTGACCAGGGACAAACGCACCATTAAGCAAGCGAGCGACATGGGCTACACTAGAGACCTATGGAGACTGTTGCTGAAACCCGAGCCCTAGAGCACATCAATCCCTGCACCAGCATGGCCGATATTCACAACCTGGCGCGCCTGGCTGCTAAGCGTGAAGGTAAGCGCAAACTAGCCGTGGCCAGCGCCGCTGAAGCCCACGTTATTGAGGCGGTAGCCGACGCGACCAAGGCCGGCTGGATCGAACCCTACCTGTTTGGTAACTCGAGCGCTATCGCTAGCCTGCTCAAGGAGTTCGGCCTGACTCTGGACCAGGTTACCATAGTGCATACCCAATCCAAGGACGAGGCCGGCCTGTTGGCGGTCAAGGCCATCTCCAGCGGCACCTGCGACGTCCTGATGAAGGGCCAGATTCAGACCGCGACCCTGATGAAAGAGGTCCTCAACAAGGAGTACGGTATGCGCGGGCCGGGCAAGCTCTCGCACGTGCTGGTCTTTGAGTCACCGCTCTTTAACCGGCTCTTTTTCATGAGCGATGGGGCGTTGAATATCAAACCTGACTTGGTGTTCAAGATCGAAATTGTCAAGAACGCCATCCATACTGCCCACCTGCTGGGTATCGACAAACCCAAGGTGGCGATGCTGGCTGCAATCGAACTAGTCGATCCTAACCAACAGACCAGCGTGGACGACGCCATTATCGCCAAGATGGCCGACCGCGGCCAGATCAAGGGGGCCATCATCGATGGACCGCTGGCGCTGGACAACGCCGTAGACGCTACTGCTGCGCGTCTCAAGAACATCAACTCTGAAGTAGCCGGCGAGGCCGACATCTTGATCGTGGATAACATCGATGTCGGTAACGTCTTTTACAAGGCGCTGGTATACTTCGCGCAGGTGCAGGTAGCCGGCGTGATCGCCGGGGCGGCTGCACCGATGGTGTTGACTAGCCGCGCCGATAGCGCTGAGACTAAGCTCAACTCGATCGCGTTGGCCTGTGTGATGGCGGCCCGCGAACGTTTCGTATCCGTCTGAACCAACAACCGCTTTGCTTAAGCGGGCCCTAGGGTCCGCTTTATTTATGCTCTCATGACAACCTGACCAGGACGGGCGTTATAAAGTCACGAAGGAGGGTAACTATGGTCGATCTGCTGGTGATTGGTGCGGGGCCGGGCGGCTACGTGGCCGCTATCCGCGCGGCGCAGTTGGGGCTTACGGTGGCCTGTGTCGATGAGCACGCGGCCTTGGGCGGCACTTGTTTGCGGGTCGGTTGTATCCCCAGCAAAGCGCTCCTGGAGTCGAGCGAGAAGTACCGCGAGGCCAAGGAGGACCTAGCCAAGCACGGCGTTAAGGTCACCGGTGTGAGTTTTGACTTGGCAGCCATGATGCAGCGCAAAGAGGCGGTGGTCAAAGCCAACACCGACGGCCTGAGCTACCTGTTTAAGAAGCACCGCATCCGCCACTATCAGGGCCGGGGCGAGCTTCTGGCACCGGGCAAGGCTGTGGTGCATGGACCGGAGGGCGATAGCGAGCTTGAGGCCAAGCGTATCCTGATCGCTACCGGCAGCAAGCCTGCCAGCCTGCCTGGTATTACGGTAGATGGTGACATTATCGGCACTAGCGCCGAGGCGCTTAGCTACAGCAGTGTCCCCGAGCACCTGGTGGTGATCGGTGCCGGCATCATCGGGCTCGAGCTAGGCTCGGTCTGGAACCGCTTGGGGGCTAAGGTCACGGTCGTCGAGTACCTGGAGCGCATCCTGCCAACCCTGGATGGCGAGATCGCTAAAGAGGCGCAGAAGATCTTCACTAAACAAGGGCTGACCTTTAGGCTCGGCAGCCGCGTCACCGGGGCTCATGTCGAAAACGGCAAGGCTGTGGTGACGGTAGCGGGGTCGGAAGCCCTCTACGCCGACCGCGTGCTGGTAGCGGTAGGGCGGGTGCCCAACACCGACGGCCTGGGGTTAGCTAACGTGGGTGTTGAGGTCGATCAGCAGGGGCGGATTGTGGTCGATGAGCGCTACCAGACCAGTATGGCCGGTATTTACGCCATCGGCGACGCCATCGGCGGGGCGATGCTGGCGCACGAAGCCGAGGAGGAGGGGATAGCCTGTGTGGAGGCGATCGTCGGCGGTTACGGCCATGTGGACTACAACAGCATCCCGGCGGTGGTCTACACCGAACCCGAGCTGGCCTCAGTAGGCAAGACTGAGGAACAGCTCAAGGAGGCAGGGATACGCTACCGCAAGGGGGTCTTCCCCTATCAGGCCAACGGTCGCGCCCGGGCGCTCGGGCAGACCGAGGGCAAAGCTAAGATCCTGGCCGCTGCCGATACCGACCGGGTGTTAGGAGTGCATATTATCGGTGCCAGAGCTGGCGACCTGATCGCCGAGGCGGCGGTAGCGATGGCCTTTGGTGCCAGCAGCGAGGATATCGCTAGGGCCAGCCATGCCCACCCGACGCTGGCCGAAGTGCTTAAGGAGGCGGCCCTGGCGGTAGACGGGCGAGCGCTCCACCTCTAGGGTGCGCCCCAAGTTGGGTTGCTGGGGTTAGTGGCGCTGCGAGGTGGTGGAGATGGACGGCACCCGCTTGGGGTCAGCACTAAGTAGCTGGGTGCTGCTTAAGCTGCCGGGCCACAGAGGGTGGGCGGGCATTTCATAAAGCCTCTCGTAACCAGCTTCTTCGGGAGCAACCACGCGCTCCTGGCTGCGCAGCCAGGCGAACAATGCCGCCGCCGCCACGATCAGCGCGGCGATCAGGTAGGTGGCACGATAAGCGTAGAGATTGCGCACAAAAACCTCCTAAACCAGACTAAAGCGTTCGGTGTGGATGTGCTCGAGCGGATAACCGAGCTTTACCAGCGCCTCTTGCACCGCATCCATCATGACAGGCGGCCCACACACGAAGAATTCGCGTTTGATCTTCTCCTGCGGCAGGTTACGAGCCAGCAACTCTTCGGTGATGAAGCCGGTCTCGCCGTGCCAACCCTCCGGCGGCTGCTCGAGCACGTAGACGATCTTCAGGTTCAGCTTCTGGGTGAGCGCGTCTAGCTCTTCGCAGTAGGCCATGCTCTCCCAGCGTTTGTCCCCGTAGATGAGCAGCACCGGCCGCACATCCTCGCGATCGGCCATGGTTTTGAGGAAGCTGAGCATCGGGGTGATGCCGATGCCGCCGGCGATCAGCACGTAGCCCGCCGCCGGTATCAGGTCGATGGAAAACGCCCCGTGCGGCCCGTCCAGATAGGCGTCGGTACCGACAGGTACGTTCTTGAGGCTGCGGGTGAAGTCGCCGAGCGCCTTGATACCGAACTCGAGACGGCCCTGGGTTTCGGCGCTCGACGAGAACGAGAAGGGGTGCTCTGCGATGGTGTAGGGGGTCGGGCCGAGCTTGAGCCAGGCGAACTGACCCGGCGCGAAGCGCAGGCCTGGGTGACCGACAGGCTTTAGCACCAGGGTGAGATTGTCGCCCCGCTCCTCTTTGACCTCGGTCACGCGGTAGCGCTTCCGCTTTTGCAACGCCGGCTTGATCAGGCGCAAGTACACCAGCGACGAGATCATCACGGCGCCGAAGACTTTCCAAAAGACCTGCTTCCAGACGGTATTCAGGTACTTATACGGGTATTCCCCGGCCAGCGATACGTGCGCATGAGCAAAGACCAGTGCGGCGATGCCGAGCAGCGTATGGGTCAGGCGCCACCGCTCGTAGTTGAGCCCGAGTTGCTGCCGGTACAGCGACAGCACTACCAACAGCACTAACGCCACCGTCGATGCTAGGCCGAAGCGGCTCGCCCAGGTGCCACCAAGCGGGTTTAACAGCTTCAGCAACTCGGGGTTATAGATCATCAGGATGGCCGGATGGGCCAGGAGCAGCACCAGCGCCATCATGGCGATCTGGCGGTGGTACTGCACGATGATGTCGATGCCGTAAGGCACCGTGATCCTCCGGTAGCGAGCGATCAGCAAGAACTGGACCGCTATCTGCGTCAACCCGACAAAGCCCAGCGCAATCGAGAACTCTACCCAGAAACTCCGCCCCGGCGGGGTCGGCCTGATCATCATCAGAAACAGCGGTGCGAGCACCACTACCAGGTAGAGCAAGATCCACAAGGTGCCTGCCATGAAACGATTCATGATAGATACAGCATATTACGCCTTGCACCGATTCGCTACACCTCAGTATCACCCCTCTCATCTTTTGCTCAGCTAGGCTGGGGCCATGTCCGGGCGGCTGATCGATACCATCCTGCTAGCTCTGTTAGGTATCATCCTGCTGGCTATCCTGGTGCTGGCTTTTGGGGTCGGTCGCCCGCGCCCTGCCGAGGTAGCCGCTCCCCCAGCCGCAGCCGTACCTACGGCGCCGGCTCTCGAAGCGGTGCAGCCGCTGCCGCCGGG
>JGI24110J20144_1000337_pt1 | contig 9587 bp, 9 predicted proteins | sample SubbioR11Jul_8A2_FD_20144 | JGI IMG/M metagenome (IMG submission 20144)
AAAAATGACTATTTGATTAGCTCAGGATAGGTAACCACCCTGCTTGTCACGCAGCAGTGAACAAGACGATTAAACAACTGTCTTTAAACATTCGTCTATTAAACCTATAACAGTATTCTCCCAGATACGCCTGTAAATGTTTTGAATCTAAGCCATGGTATGTTCCTTTAATGAAGGCTTTGGCATTCGATATAATCACATGCAGCCATTTTAGATGGTCAGGGTTTTCTTTTGCACTAAATTCCTGGGGCTCGTGGTCGAAGTGACGTGCCAATATCCTGTAAGAACGATACATATCACTGGAAATGATAGAGCCGGAAATCATGTTGCGCTTGGCGAATTCAACGAGAGTTTTTCCCTTGATATCTGTGATGACCTCCATTTTCAGGTGTTGCGGTTGACCTTTTAAATTAAGCGATAATCCAACTAACACCTGAGTTTTCTCAGTGCCCCGCCCACGCTTACCTCCCACAGTCGGGGCTCCGAAAAAAGACTCATCGAGCTCCACTATTCCACCCAATTGGTAGCCTGCATCCCTTTGCGCCATAGCCTTTCGTATCTTATGGAGCATCGTCCAAGCTGTGACGTAGCAAACACCCAGCTGTTCGGAAATCAGGCGGGCGGAAACCCCACGCTTATCTTGGGCGACTAGAAAAATGGCCCAAAACCATTTGCGCAAAGACGTCCTTGTTTTCTCGAAAACTGTTCCCACCAAGACCGTAGTCTGATGCTTACATTGGGAGCATTCATACAAAGGGAGTTTCCTAGTTTTAATCTCATAAGCACGGTCATGCCCGCATTTGGGACAAACAAAGCCATTCGGCCACTTCATTTTGAATAGGTGTTTATGGCAGGCTTCTTCAGTATCATACTTATACTGGAACTCAAAGAGGGTAATAGTGTCTTGGTTTGCCATGGGGAATCGCCTCCGAACCTATGTTTGTCTCAATTATACCAAACATTTGTTCGTTTGGGAAGTGCTCCTGAGCAAAATGAATAGTCATTAAACTTATTTATCTTTATCCAAAATTGCACCCATTTCTCTGAGAGTATTCTGCAAAGCCGCTATCTCTGCTGCCGTAAAGTGGAGTGGCGGTATATTTTTTTCTACCGACAGCGCTGCCGCCGCACCCGCCGCATCCCCCAGCACTGTCAGGTTCGGCAGCACCCGGATTGCCGACCAGGCCAGCGAGGCAGACCCTGTAGCGTATCCGGGGATGAGCAGGTTTTCGGCGGCTGCCGTAATTAGCATCTCAAATGGCAAGTAGACCGGATTTTCCGGTTCTCCGCCTGTTGCCAGCCAGTCGGGACGCAAAGACCCTGTTACCGGCCAGATAAAATCTTCGCCGGCCATTAAATCGCTGTAAAGGTAAGCGTTAATATCCATGGCGTAAAAAGCCAGACCTACCCGACTGGCATAATTAGCCAGGTCACCGCCCTCACCTGAGCCTGTCCCTGCCGTTTGGCACTCCATTGGTGTCAGAGCAAAGCGCCGTTCATCCGTTCCGTCTATCGGCATATGTACAGTTTCCCGCAGATACAAACCCTCGCCCGTTACCAGACGCCCAGATTCGTCCAGCACTGGGGTAACATCCTGTAAACCGTATGCCTTTCCTGTTTTTTCGTCCAGATGAGTGAAACGCCGCAGTGCCTGCCAGAATGCGGGATTCAACAAAAACTCCCGCGCCGCTGTATAAGCCGTATCGGTATCCATTTGCTCCGGACGCTTATCGGCAGGGAATCTGTCTGTCCCCTGATCTCTTCGGTGGGCCCGCCCATCCACGTCAAAGACGAGCAGCATATTCACCCACCACTCGTTACTTCCCGCTCCATTCTGGGCAATGTTGAACGGTTTGATGGCAAAACCTGCCGGACCGTAGACCCGGTTAAATGCCGTCACTACCTCGTCAGAGGTGTAACCCTCTAGTCCGCCCCAGATGCCCCAACTCCCCTGTTGATCTCTAGTAAAAAACATCTCGCCAAACTGTCCCATTCTCTCCGGCGCCGCTACGCCCTGCACCTTAAACATCAGCGTCGATGCCTGCTGTCTGGCAACGCCGCCTTGCTCATCTGCTGGCAGAAGTTCTTGCGACCAGTCGCTGCGCCCCGCTAGCAGTTTGACCCCCGCAAGGCGTGCCAGCCTTCCTTCCTCTGAGGCGTCCACAAATACATTGCCGCGCACCTTTTTTCTTGCCTCGCCCCAAGCGATGGCTCCATCACTATCCGGCACAACTTCCCGCAGGGAGAGCGCCACAATTTTTCCTTGGTTGCGTCGTACTGCTTCCAAGTCTTTGCGGTACAGCACCGTAATGTTCTCATAAGTCGCCAGTTCAGCCGCCAGCAGCTTTGCCGCCTCCGCCGTATTGTAGAACTGCCCCAGGCGCTGGTACCAGCGGGCAAAAGAACCGCCGCTCATCAGCTCACCACGCCAGAAGCGTACGTCAAAAAAGTTTTGACCGCCCACGCTGCCCAAGCCTCCGGGCACAGCCTCCTGCATCACCAGCAGGATGCTCCTCTCCGGCGCCGCCTTGGCCGCGCTCACCGCTGCCGCAGTGCCGCCAAAACCACCGCCGAAGATGACTATGTCATAGAAGGGGTCGCTTGGTTTTTGCCAAGCATAGATGCCTGTTAGTAAAAGCACTAGTAATAAGCCACCGGTCAGCCACTTTTTATTCAGATTTTTCACGCTTTTAACCTCCTGTCGTTAATTGTGCAGAAAATTTACTCGCTTTGGTGAGGGGGAATGGCAGATTATTCTTTGACTGAATATCATAATTATGATAGTATGTGGATAAAGAAGGGAGGGTTTCCCATGCCTCAGATCAGACCAATCTCCGATTTGCGAAACAACTTCACCGAAATTTCTCGCATTGTCCATGAAAGCAATGAACCTGTTTTCCTGACGAAGAACGGCTACGGCGATATGGTGGTTATGAGTATTGAGCAGTATGAAGCACTCCAGACTGTAAGGCGCATTGACTCCGCGTTATTGGAGGCGCAGCGGCAAGCCGTGTCAGATGTAAGGCGCTTAGATTTCAACGAGGTTTCCGCCTTGCTACGCAATATGCTTGCGGAAAAGGTGACCCCAACAGATGCGTAAGGTGGTTATTTTGCCTATAGCAGAGCAAGACCTGGCAGGTATTGTTGAATATCTTGCGCAGTTTTACGAAAGTACCGCACTGCGTCAATATGACCATATTGTTAATAAGATTAAAGACTTGACCCTTTTCCCTGAAAAGTATGAAATTTACAGTGAGGGTCAATATCGTTTGCCATACCGCAGAATGCCGGTGGACAGTTATCTCGTCTTCTATGTTGTGTTAGAGGATACGATTGAAATCCACCGTATCCTGCATGGCAGCCGGGAAATTAAGTGTCACTTGAATGACGCTGATAGGTGACTCATTACGAAGTATTAACAACCTGCCCAATTCGGCGGGTTTTTTTGTAATATATTCGTGACAAATGGCACCATCCCTGCTACGCGGAACTTTGCCGTGAGTTTTTAGCGTTTGAAGGAATCTGAAAGATATGTTATTGTGGAAAAAGAATATACTGTGAAAACGGCGTTATGACGATGCTGGACTAAAAGGGCACGGGAGCAGACCCTCTCCCGGAGGGAGATGGGAATTTGTTAGGCAGAGGGAGCCTGGAAACGGGTACTTCACCGATTCCAACAAGTCCGACATCTGACCTCCGACCTCCAATAATGGGCGAAGGGAACACTTATACCCTCGCTTTTACCATGTAGGGGCGGGTTTCAAACCCGCCCAAGCAGAGGGTAGATGCTATTTCAGGGTAAAGGCTGGGAGAGTAGGGGGTGAGGCGGTGGAAGTGATTCTGACAGGGCGGAAACTAAGCAAATCGTATCAACTGGGTGAGGTGCGCGTACAAGCTCTGAGAGATGTGGATATCCAAATTTATCAGGGGGAGCTTGTGGTAGTGCTTGGCCCCAGCGGTTCCGGCAAGAGCACCTTATTAAATATGCTGGGTGGTATGGACAAGGTCTCCAGCGGTGAATTATTTTACCGTCAGCAACCTCTTCATGCTATGGACGAAAAGGGTTTAACACGTTATCGCCGCGAGGCGGTAGGTTTTATTTTTCAGTTTTACAACTTGATGCCTAACTTAACTGCCTGGGAGAATGTGCATCTAGCTACGGAGATTGCCGCAAAACCGCTATCAGCCAAGGATGTCTTGATAGATGTGGGTCTAGGGGAGAGGCTGGAGCATTTTCCCGCACAACTCTCCGGCGGAGAACAGCAGCGCGTGGCGGTGGCCCGGGCTGTGGCAAAGAACCCGGAATTTCTGCTTTGCGATGAACCTACCGGTGCGCTTGATTTTGAGACGGGTATTCAGGTGTTAAAGTTGCTGCGCAAATTCAGCAGAGAACAGAAGCGCACGGTGGTGCTGATCACCCATAATGCCGGCATCGCCGATATGGCTGATAGGGTGCTCTATATGCGGGATGGACGGCTTGACCGGATACGGAGCAATGAAAACCCGCTGGCGCCTGAGGAGGTGTCCTGGTAGTGCTGTGGCGGAAAATGGTGCGTGATGTATTGGAAAGCAAAGCCGCCTATCTGGCTTGCCTCGTAGTGATTAGCATCGGCCTGATGGTCTATACTTCCCTCAACTTGACGGCTGATAATCTTTGGCAGGCAAAGGAAAACTTCTACCGGGAGTATGGTTTTCCCGACGGTTTTGCCACTGTGAAGGGAATTCCTGAGGCTGAAATTCGCCGCTTGGCTGCCTTGCCAGGCATTGACCAGTTGGAAGGCAGGATTGTGCAGGATGTGCGGGTCATCTTTCCCGGACGGGAAGAAAGTACCTTTCTACGCTTAGTAACTGTGGGAACCGGTCAGGGAAAAACAATGAGTAAAGTTAAACTTTTAGCCGGTCTGCCTCTTGACCCTCACCAGCCCGGTATCTGGGTGGATCCACAGTTTTTAGCTGCCAATGAGCTGAAAATAGGCGAGGAAATTCCGGTTATTGTCGGTGGCAGAAAAGTATTTTTAGAAATTAGGGGGCAGGCGCAGAGTCCTGAATTTGTTTATCCCATGCGCAACGCGCAGGACCTCTTTCCCGACCCGAGAAGCTTTGGCATAGCTTATCTTCCTCTGCCTGTAATGCGCAGTTTAGCGGGGGAAGGGGCTCAAATTAATCAATTGATTTTTCAGCTTAAACCGGGATTCTCCTATCAGGACGTGGAGTCGTGGCTGGAGCCAAGGCTGGAGCGTTTTGGCTTGCTGGCGCTTTACCCGGCAAAAGATCAGGTGAGTAACTTTATTCTTAACCAGGAGCTCAGCAGTACTGAGGCTACGGCAAATACTATGCCATTGCTGTTTTTGGCTGTGGGGGCAGTTATTCTCTATATTTTATTAAAAAGAATTATCGAGCAGCAGCGCGGCCAAATCGGCACGCTCAGATCTTTTGGCTATAGCAGTCGGGAAGTTCAGGCTCATTACCTGTCCTATCCCCTGATCATCGGTTTGGCCGGCGGATTACTTGGCAGCCTGTCCGGCCTTTGGCTTTCTTTTCCGATGACTGCCATGTATCAGGCTTTCTTTCATTTGCCTGGGCTACAGGGAAATTTTTCGCTGGATTATGTGCTGCTGGCACTGCTGCTTTCAGTCGGCTTTGCGCTGCTTGCCGGTTACTTTGGCAGCCGGCAGGCTATGCTGCTTTCACCGGCTGAGGCCATGCGTCCGCCGGCACCGCCTTCCGGCCGGCATATTAGCTTGGAGCGATGGCACTGGTTTTGGCGGAGTCTGACTGTGCAGGGGAAAATGGCTACAAGGAACCTGTTTCGCCACAGGCAGCGCAGTTTTTTTACCTTTGTGGGCATAACCTTCTGTTTCAGCATGATTGCCGTTACAGGTTATTTTAACAATATTATTTCTGTGATGATTTTTGACCAGATGACCAAAGTGCAGACTCACGACATTAAAATTACTTTTGCCGCCCCATTGTCTGCTACTGGCACCCGCCGTGAGCTGCTAAAGCTGCCGGGTATAAAAAGAGTGGAGACACTGCTTGAGGCGCCGGCCACATTAAAGCATGGCTGGCGGGAGCGGGAGACTGTGATTATCGGTTTGGGACGCGATGCAGAACTTTTTAACCTCCTGGGAGAAGATGGTCGCCGCGTACTGCTCCCGGAGCGAGGCTTGATTCTTTCCAGTCAGTTGGCAGAGGCTCTGGGGGCGAAGGAAGGAACAATTATTACCCTGGAGAGCGCACTGCTCAGGGGAGACAGTATAAGCCTACCCGTGTACACGATTATTCCGCAGTATATGGGAATTAACGCTTACATGGACAAAGAGGCTTTGAGCCGGGTATTGGGGCAGGGCGAGTTGGCTACTTCCGCTTTGCTAGTCGCAGAGGAAAAGGCGTTACCGCTTATTACAGAAAAATATCGTGAAGCTTCCCAAGTAGCCACGATGGAAAATAGGAGCCAACTCCTGGAGAATTTTAATGAGATGATGGCTACGTATGGGTTTACTATTTGGATTTTGGCAGTTTTTGCCTTTATAACCGGTTTTGCCGTAATTTACAGTTTCAGTATTGTCGCCCTGGCTGAACGGAAGCGAGAATTGGCTAGCTTGAGGGTGCTGGGGATGACGCCTGGCGAGGTTTTGCAAATTCTGACTTTTGAACAGTGGCTGCTTGCGCTTGCGGCGATGTTGGCAGGCATTCCTTTAACCTTGCAACTGATTAGCTTGATGGCACAAGCCATGGGTAGCGACCTTTTTACGCTGCCGTTGATTTTTGAGCCGAATTCTTTCGTCATCGCTGCTGTTGGTACGGCTTGTTTTATCCTGCTGGCACAATGGACTTTGCTCAGGCAGATTCGGCGTTTTAGTTTGGTGGAAGCATTAAAAGAAAGAGATTGAGCAAGAATTTGGTTAGTGTTTAGGCTAACGGCTACTATTGGGGGAGGTATGGATAATGAAGAAAAAAGTTCGCTGGGTGCTGGCAATCGTCTGCCTTTTAGCAGCAGGAGCTTATTATGCCAGAGAGGCGGCAAAGCCTCTTCCGGTGGAGGTATTACTGCTGGAGCCGAGGACGCTGTCAGTAAGCTTTAGCGAGGAAGGGCGAGTCGTGCCCGTGCAGGAGAGGACGCTCTTTGCCGCCGCTGCCGGCAGAGTTTCCCTGGTCAAAGTAAGTACAGGAGACACGGCCGTAAAGGGAGAGCTGTTAGTTCAACTGGACACAAGCGAATTATCATATCAATTGGCTAGCCTACGCGGTCAGCTGGAAAGTCTCAAAGGTCAAAGGGCACAGGCTTTCCAGACCCAACCAACTGCTCAAGTCGCTGGACAACAGTTAGCCTTGGACCAAGCCAAGGAACAATTGCTTGCGGCAAAAGCAGAGCAGGCGCGGGCTGATTCACTGTATCGGGAGGGAGCGTTAAGCCATAGAGATTGGGAACTGGCAAACAGTGCCGTTAAGCAGGCGGAGTTTTTGGTTTCGCAACAGGAGCAGGCACTTGTCTTGCTCAAAGAGCAAGCTCTCCCCCCGGCAGGGACGGAGCAGCATTTTGCCGGCTTAATTAAGTCGCTGGAGGCGCAGATTGCCTTGCTGCGGTATCAAATATCCCAAGCACGTCTGCTTTCTCCCATAACCGGTCATATTTGGCAGGTTTTAGTTGAAGAAGGGGCGGTGGTCGTTCCGGGAACGCCACTCATAAAACTTTTTCAGCCTGACGCCTACCAACTGGAAGTTTATCTCCTGCCGTCTGATGCGCTGCAGGTTTCCCCGGGAATGACGGCTGATGTAGTCTTGGACGGTCCGGCAGAGAAGTATTCTTTTAAGGGAGCAGTAAAGAAAGTGGCAGCGGCGGCAGAAGAAAGGATTTCTCCTTTGGGGATTGTGGAGCAGAGGATTAAAACCACTATCCAATTGGCAGGCGGTTTGGAAAAGCTGCGGCCGGGAACTGCTCTGGAAGTGACTTTTACTACAAGACGGGAAGAAAGCCGGCTCGTGGTGCCGAAAACAGCACTTTTCCCCCATGGTGACGGGGAAGTGCTTTTTGTGGTACGTGAGGGACTGGCGGAGCTGCAGCCGGTCGAGAGAGGATTGGAAACAGAGGAAGAAACAGTTATTGCCGAGGGTTTGCAGCCTGGCGAGCAGGTGATTCGCAATCCCCGTCTAGAGGGTCTAGCTCCAGGACGTCGGGTAGCCGTTACTGTGAGGTAGTCGCTAATCGGCAATCTGGTGTTCCTCCTTGATTGTCTCAAGCCATTCTCGCCGGATCATGTCTAGGTGAGAGTAAACAGCTTTCGCTTATCTTGTTTTGACAGCAAAATACAGCCAAGTCAAAAGAGGATCAAGATTCATGGTAACGACGGAACAATGACTCCCGCAAGGTAACGGGTTCCGTTTTGAGGTGCAAAACAGCAAAATCACACCCGAAATCGCATCCAAAATCACAGGGTATTGAGAACGCAAATTCTTCAAGTTTAAAATGAAAAGAACCTTTTTTTAAAGTATTGCACCGATTAGTAAAATGTTTTTTATTGATAAGCAGGAATAATGTCATAGATGGCAAATTTTATACACAAACAATTAAATATCAGGGAGAAAATGAATTGAAGGAATTGAAAACTATTCCTCATGCCGTGTATCATGGAACTGTACTTTCTCATTTACCTAGTATAATAAAAGGAATTCAATTTGACTGTTGCAACCCACACACTGATTTTGGACAAGGTTTTTATACTACTTCCAATTATGGTCAAGCTTTAAGTTTCGCGCAAAAGCAGACTAAAGCCGAGATAAATGAGCGAAGACGCAATCAAACATATGGCAAAAATGATAATACATTATTGCCTTTGGTACTAAAGTACAGAGTAAATTTAAGAAAAATAAAAAAAATAAACGGAAAATTATTTGCATTGCCAGATGAAAAATGGGCAGAATTTGTGTATAATAATCGTATAGGAGTAAATTCTCTTTTGCTTTCAAGCTTTCACAACTTAAATAGTGACCACGAATATGTATTTGGTCATGTTGCAGATGGCAAGATATCTCTAATTATAGGCAATGCGCGGGGTGACGGTATTGACCTAAAACAATTTCATGCCGAGATTATGCCGCATTCACCGACAACACAAAATCAATTATCTTTTCATACAAATCAAGCCATTAAGTGTATAACTTTCGAAGGGAGTGTGATAGACCATGACTTTACGTACAACAAGAAAAATAAGCTTTACCAAAAAAGATGCCGATAATTTCAAAAGAATTGTAGCTGAAAGCCTTGTTAAAAAATATAGTTTTGATATGAATGCAGCTAGATTGGTAGTTGAAAAATCCACTTTTGCTCAAATGCTAAAAGAGGAACCAAGATATGCATATCACTATGATGTTGAATATTGGGCAGAAAAAGTAAAGGGTGAGTCAAAATACTTGTTACATTGTTGATTTACAACTACACAAGCCCCCGTTTTACAAGAGCATTTCCATCCCACTATTAGATGTCGAGGTAACGGGTTCCGTTTTGAGGTGCAAAACAGCAAAATCGCACTGCAAATCGCATATCGTTTGGTAAGCCATTTTATAACCGGGAAACTTTCAAATAAATG
>JGI24110J20144_1000351_pt1 | contig 9284 bp, 10 predicted proteins | sample SubbioR11Jul_8A2_FD_20144 | JGI IMG/M metagenome (IMG submission 20144)
CTGCGGTAACGTGGTACATATCCACGACCTAGCCGACTTTGTCAGCCAAGAGTCGCTCTTGGCCGGCCGCAGCGCCGGGGCTTATGCAAATGGCTACAAGAGTCTCTCTGACAATATCCGCCTGATTCCCGGCGAGAACGTGCGTTACTGCGTGCCGCACACTATCTCCAGCGAGCGTGAGCACACCGTCTACCTGCGCGTCACCCGGCCGATGCCAGCGTGTACTCTCCGCCTGGGTACGGTCTATCAGAAGCCGCTGCGTTATGCCTTCCCCGGCGAGATGGTCACCATCAAGGTCAAACCCAGTTTTTTGGAGCACTTTCACGGCGAGGCTCTTAAGATCGATATCTTGCCGCGCCAGGGGGATGAGCCTTGAGCGAGTGCTATCGCTACTATCACTATCTGTGCATCGGCTGCCCGCTAGGCTGTCGGCTCGAGCTCGAAGCGGAGGCCGAGGATATCGTGGAGGTGCGCGGCTTTGCCTGCCGGCGCGGGGAGGAGTTTGCTATTCAGGAGCACACCGATCCGCGCCGCGTGGTCACTACCACGGTGCGGGTCACGGGGGGTGTGTGGTCACGGCTGCCGGTCAAGACCGCCGGGGCCATCCCCAAGGGCAAGCTACTGCCGCTCTGCCGGGCGCTGCACAAGCTGACGCTGGCAGCACCGGTTAAGCTGGGCGAGGTGGTCTTAGCCGACGCCCTGGGTACCGGCATCGACGTAGTAGCGACGCGCGACCTGCCCCAGGCCTAGTGAGGCCGCCTGCTGATCCGCTCGAGCAGCAGCACCAGGGCCACGCCGGACAGGGCCAGTAGTGCGGCATAGATAACGTTAAGATCTAGCCCGGCCGGCGTGAATAGCGCCGGGATAACGTTTTCAGACTCAGCATCTTTAAAGGGCCAGATCCGGCGCAGGCTACCCAGCATGAAGCCGGTCAGTAAGGCGATCATGACATTGTGGTAGCGCCGCAGCAGCCAGCCGAGCAGCCGCGCGAAGCTGACTATTCCCAACAGCGCCCCTAGCGCAAATACGCCGATAACCAGCCAGTCGCGCTGGTTTAAGGCTACTAGCATGAACTCGTACTTGCCCAGCAGGACCAGCAAAAACGCCCCCGAGATGCCGGGCAGGATCATGGCGCAGATAGCGATAAAGCCGCTGAAGAAAACAAACGGCAGGGTATCAGGGGTGACCGTAGGTAGGAGCCCAACCAGCAGATAGGCGCCGACCAGCCCTACTAGCAGTGCGCCCCAGAGGCTGGGCCGCCAGCGCTCTACCCTGCGGCTGACGGCGATGACCGAGGCGACGATCAGGCCAAAAAAAAAGCTCCAGACCAAGACAGGGTGATGCGCTAAGAGCCAGGCGATACCGTGCGCCAGCGTGAACAAAGCGGTTACCAGTCCTAGCGCCAGGGTCAGCAGAAAGCGCCAGTTGAGCTGAGCCAGAGCCTCGCGCAGGCGCAAGCGCATTAGAGCCTTGAGGAAGGCTGGCTGGCTGAGGGTACGGAGGCTGTCGATCAGCTCTTCGTAGATTCCAGTGATAAAGGCGATGGTGCCGCCGGAGACGCCGGGTATTAGGTCGACACTGCCCATGGCAAAACCTTTGGCCCCTAAGAGCAGATAGTCAGGGAGGCGGCGGGAGGGCTTGGGTGAAGGTAGCATTGGGCTGAGTATATCGTCAGCGCAGTGATAGCGCCGTGAGCTGCCGTGCGTGCTAGGCTGGTAAGGGTGGCGACGGTAACGATCACAGCCAAAGGGGTGCGGCGGCTCATGCTGGGCCATCCCTGGATCTTCGACAGCGATGTGGTGACCGCTAGCGACACCCCGCTCGAGCCCGCCGTGGTGCGGGCGCAAGGCTTGAACGGCGCGATGCTCGGCTACGGGCTTTACAACCCTGTGTCCAAGATCCGCGTGCGGATGGTGACTAGGCACGACCAGCCGGTGACCACAGCGCTCTTTAGGGAGCGCGCGAGTGCGGCTATCAACCTTCGCGGCGAGGTGGCCGCAGGCTACGAAGCCTTTAGGGTGATCAACAGCGAAGCTGACGGCCTACCGGGCCTAACCGTCGATAAGTACGGCCCTTACCTGGTGTGGCAGCATCATGCGGCGGCGCTCACACCGTTTCTGCCCGCTATTGTCGATACGCTGCAAGCGGCCTATCAGCCTATCGGCATCCTGGCGCGCAACGACGCGCCGGTGCGGGCGCTGGAGGGGTTGCCACGTGAGGTAGCGGTCATGCACGGTACGGTGCCCGAGCTGCTGAGTTACGTAGAGGGCGGGGTGACGCTGCCGGCCGCTCCGTACACCGGCCAGAAGACCGGCGCTTTTTTGGATCAGCGTGAAAACCACGTCCTGGCTGGGGCGCTGTCCCGTGGCCGGGCCCTTGATATGTTTAGCTATCACGGCGGCTTTGCCTTGCAGCTTGCCCGCCGCGCCGAACAGGTGATAGCGGTCGACTCCAGCGCTGCGGCGCTGTCACATCTCAACCGGGCCGCCGCTGCCAACGGCCTCACCAACCTCGTCACTGTTGAGAGCGATGCTTTTAGTTATCTCCGCGCCCAAGCCGACGCCGGCGAGCGCTTCGACATCATAGTGCTCGACCCGCCGGCGTTTGCCAAGGGGCGCGACCACCTCCCTGCCGCGCTCGCAGCCTATAAGGAGATCAACCTGCGGGCGCTTAAGCTGCTCGGTGTAGGCGGTCGCCTATGCACGGCTAGTTGCAGCCAGCACGTTAGCGAGGCCGATTTTCAAGCTATGCTGCGACAGGCAGCTAGCGACGCTGGGCGGGTATTGCGCCTAGTCGCCCGGCGGGGCCAGGCTCCTTGTCACCCGGAGCTGCTGAATATACCGGAGACCCGCTATCTGACCTTTATAGCGGTGGAGGTGATCGATGTCTTCTGAACGGTCGAGCGAAGCCCCCTCGTTTCGCTCGGGGCAGGCTTTATTGTCGGGCGAAGCCCTAGATCAGCTTACCCAGCTCGCCTCGCAACTGGTCTGGCGTGTCGGGCGCTTAGGTGACGATGGGCCGCTGACGGTGCGGGTAGGGTTCGCTACCGGCGCAGCCACCTTTGCTGAGCTGCCTCGCCTTAAGAACGTTACCGATGCCGAGGTGGAGGTAGCCCTCCAAGAAGGGGCGGTTCGGGTAGAGTGGGTGGGCAGCCGCCCAAGCTGATGGGGGTTACCCGGTTAGAAAGTAATAGCCCGTGACCATTGACTATAACGTCACGTTTTCTTTTGCACTGCCGTTGCCGCTTCAGGCCGCCCTCGGATTTGTCAGGGATGTTAAGACCAGCCTTCAGTATGCAGCGTTCAAGGAGATCGCGGTGACCCCTGATCCGGGTTCTGAGCACCAGCTGGTGTGGGCAAGCCTGCCGATCAACGCAGCCTTATTCGGCCAACACGATCTCAGTTTTAAGAGCCGTCTGGTGATAACGCCGCACGGGGCTAGGCTCGAAGGGTTATCGCTGGGGGGGGATAAGGCCGGTTGGGCCGAACTCTCCGGCGAGGCTGAGGTTAACAGCCTCCCTACCGGCAGCGTGGCTCACTATACTCTCCAGATCGTTGTTCACCTAGAGCTTCCGACTCCCGAGAAGTGGGGTGGCAAGGCGCTCTTAAAGATGATCGACTTAACTGCTCGCACCGTACTAGCCGACGTCACTGAGGGGTTCCCACAAGCTGTTCAGCGAGCTGCTGCGGAAACCGCTCTAGCGCTTACTCGGCAGGTCCGCAGCGATCTCGTTAATGGCGCCGATAATGGCGTTGCGCACGGCGATATCGACGATAGTGGTGCCGGTACGGCCCGCGCCGAGCGCCCGGATAATGTTTAGAACATCGATCTGCACGTTGCTTTGCGAGACTTCGGAAGTGGCGGTGCCGATGGCTAGGATCTCGGCGGTTACCGAGTTAACCACCCGCACATCGACCGTGACCCGGGCGGTGACCGTTTCAGCGGTGCCGCCGAAGAGGCCAAAGACGATTCCACCCCCGCCGGTGGAGGTGACCCCGAACTCAGTCAGGCTGCCCAGGACGATCAGCTCAGCTCCGGTGATGCGGCCCACATCGGCAGCGGTGTGGGGGTCGATGCGGCCGGTAGCGGCCAGATCCTGCTCGCGCAGAATAACCCCTAACTCGGCCCGTTCGGTGATGCGGAACTGCTGGCTGCGAAAGGCTTCGTTGAGAAAGATATCGGCCACCCCGGTCCCTAACTCCTTGACCAAAGCCTGATCGCGCCGCTCGAGCTCCGAAGCGCCTACCTTGACGCTTCCTGAGCGCACATTAAAGTCAGGCACAGCGATAATCCAGCGCCGCTCAAAGGGGATCGGCGGATTGGCAAACGGCTCCAAAGCCGGCGAGCCGACCTCAGTCTGCACCGCCGGCGCGCAGGCCGCTAATAGTAGCGCCAGAGCCGACAGCAGGCCAAAAAGATACCTATGCACCAGGCCAGTATAGCAAACCCTGATGGCTTAGGCGTTGCTGCGCGCTTCGAGCTTAGCCTTGATCCGCTTAAGGACAGTGATCTCCTCCAGCGCCCGCTGATCTAGCACGCTACGGATCTCCTTGATCTGTCCGGCGATGCCGGGGATGACGATCTGCTCGAGTGCGTTAACTCGCCGACTGGTCTTTTTGATCTCCTCGCCCACTTTGCGCAGCCGCGTCTCGATGGCTGCTACCCTAATCAGCACCGCTAGGAGGTCGCGAAAGGCGCTAGCTGCGTCTAGGGTGTGTGCCCCGACGCCGACCGGCGAGAAGGGGAGGGTCTTATCGAAGGTGGGGGGCTGCACCTGTGGCACCTTGACGCCGAACAGGTTTTCGATCTTCACAGCGATAGCTAGCTCAGCCTGGTGGGCCAAGCTCAGGCTCTCTACCGCCTCCGGGCCGTCCCAGGCCTTGGCTAAGAAGAGGCTAAAGTAAGCCTCTTGGCTCACCCGGTTTAGCTCCTGTCGGGCTGCCAGCGACGCTTTAACCAGGCTGAAGAACTCGCCGATCAAAGCGTCGCGCTTGCGCTTTAACAGATCGGCGCCACGGTTGGCCAGCTTGAGCTGGTCGCGCCGCTGCAGCAAGTTAGAGCGAGTGGGCGCAATCTGCTCAGCCATCTTAGCGGGCCTGCTTAGCCGCGCCCCACAGCTCGTCCATCTTAGAGCCGTAGTACTTGTCGATCTGGTCGCGGCTGAGTCGGGTCAGCTCGCTAGGCGGCAGCTTGGAGAGGATGTTCCAGGCAGTGTTGAGCGAGTCGTCGATGCTGCGGTCTGCCTGCCCCTGGTTGATGAAACTCTTCTCAAACTCCTCAGCAAAGGCCAGATAGAGCTTGTCGTTTTCAGACAGCGCATCCTCGCCGGTAATGGCTACCAAGCGGCGCAGATCGAGGCCGTTGGCGTAGGCCGCTTGCAACTGATCGGCCACGTTCTTGTGATCAGGGCGCGTCTTGCCCTTGCCGATGCCGTTGTTCATCAGGCGGCTTAAGCTGGGGCCGGGGTTGATCGGCGGGTAGACCCCCTGGTTGTGCAGGGTGCGCGACAGGTAGATCTGCCCCTCGGTGATATAGCCGGTTAAGTCGGGGATAGGGTGGGTCACGTCGTCGTCGGGCATGGACAAAATAGGGAGCTGGGTGATCGAGCCCTTGCGCCCCGCTACCACCCCGGCGCGCTCATAAAGCGAGGCCAGGTCGGTGTACATGTAGCCGGGGTAGCCGCGGCGGCCGGGGATCTCCTCGCGCGCCCCGCCGATCTCGCGCAGCGCCTCGCAGTAGTTGGTCATGTCGGTGAGGATGACCAGTACATGGTAGTCGTGCTCGAAGGCTAAGTACTCAGCGGCGGTCAGCGCCATGCGCGGGGTTAAGAGCCGCTCGACCGCCGGGTCGTCAGCCTTGTTTAAGAACAGCACCGAGCGAGCCAAGGCACCGGTGCGCTCGAACTCCTGGGTGAAGAAGGTGACCTCGCGCTGGGTCACGCCCATGGCGGCAAAGACCACCGCGAACTCCGAGCCTTCCCCCAAGACCTTAGCCTGGCGGGCGATCTGCGCCGCTAGTTCGTTAGCCGGCAGGCCCGAGCCCGAAAAGATAGGAAGCTTCTGGCCGCGCACCAGGGTGATCAGCGCGTCGATAGTCGAGATGCCGGTCTGGATGAACTCCTCGGGCTTGTGCCGCGCCACCGGGTTAATCGGCGCCCCGCCGATGGGGAGGCGCTGTTCGGCCACTACCGGCGGCAGATCATCGATCGGCTTGCCGATGCCGCTAAAGCGTCGGCCGATCATCTCCTTAGCTACTCCTAGCCGCGCTACATCCTCGATCAGGTTGACGGTAGTGCTAGCTAGGTCGATACCGGAGGACTCTTCGAATACCTGAATGACGGTGAACTTATCCGAGACCTCGATCACCTGACCGCTGCGCTCGCGCCCAGTCCCGTCCTTGATACGCACGATGGCGTTGTAGGCCAGATCGGGCGCACTGTGCAAAAAAAGCAGCGGCCCCGAGACGTAGCTGACCTCACGGTACTCTTTCTTCAGCAGGGTTTTATTCTTTGCCGTCATGGTCACTCCCTAGGCCACTACCGTAAAGGCCCGCTCGAGCTCTTGCAACACGCCGTCCTTATAGGTCTCAAACTCACCCTCGGGGACGTAGCGGGCACGGTTGACCTTCTCCATCACCGGATCCTTAAGGATATCATCCACAGTCGCCCCGGCTTCGAGCGCCTGGCGGGCCATGTCGTTGAGCTTAGTTATCATCTTGAGCATCCAATAGGCCTTACTCATCGAGCAGCTAGCATCTACCGGGTCAAAGCCGTTCTGTTGCAAGAAGTCCTGGCGCAAGATGCGGCCTACCTCGATAATCAGCCGCTCCTGGTCTTGCAGCGCGTCAGGGCCGACGAGCTGTACCACCTCCTGCAACTCGGCCTCGCGCTGCAAGAGACTACGGGCCCGGTCGCGCAGCTCGGGGTAGTCAGGAGCTACCTGTTCGCGGTACCAGGAGTCGAGAATGGAGCCAAACAGCGAGTAAGAGCGGTTCCAGTTAATGGCTGGGAAGTGGCGACGACGCGCTAAGCCCGCATCGAGCGCCCAGAAGCAGCCGGTAATGCGCAGCGTCGATTGGGTGACCGGTTCGGAGAAGTCGCCACCGGCCGGGGAGACCGCGCCGATGATCGACACCGCCCCCTCTTCGCCGGCCAGTGTCACTACCCGCCCGCCGCGCTCATAAAAGGCTGCCAAGCGCGAGGCCAGATAGGGCGGATAGCCCTCTTCGGCGGGCATCTCCTCTAGGCGGCTGGCGATCTCGCGCAGCGCCTCGGCCCAGCGGCTGGTCGAATCGGCCATCACCGAAACGCGATAGCCCTGGTCGCGGAAGTACTCCGCCAGGCTGATACCGGTGTAGATCGAGGCCTCACGCGCCGCCACCGGCATATTGGAGGTGTTGGCGATCAGCACCGTGCGGTGCATCAGCGGTCCACCGGTTTGGGGGTCTTCAAGCTCAGGGAACTCCACCAGCACATCGGTCATCTCGTTGCCGCGCTCGCCGCAGCCGACGTAGACCACGATATCGGCGTTACCGTGCTTGGCGATCGACTGCTGGGTCACCGTCTTGCCGCTGCCGAAGGGCCCTGGGATGGCCGCTGTGCCGCCCATGGTCATGGGGAAGAGCACGTCTAAGATGCGCATCCCGGTCAAAAAGGGGGTGACCGGGTCGAGCTTGCGCACAACCGGCCGCGCCTGGCGCACCGGCCAGGGGTGGTAGAGCTTGAGTTCGGTGCCATCATCAAGCGTAGCGATGACCTCTTCGACGGTGTAGTCGCCCTCAGGGGCGATCTTTTTGATCCTGCCCTGCCGGCCCGGCGGCACCAGGATCTTGTGAGTGAAGGAGAACTCCGGCACGGTGCCCAGAATCTGTCCGCCCGCAACCGTAGCGCCGACCTTGACCCGTGGCGTGAAGCGCCAAGTCGCCTCGCGCGATAGCGCATTGACGTTGATGCCGCGAGCGATGTAGGTCCCCGAAGCCTCGCGGATCTTATCGAGCGGGCGCTGAATGCCGTCAAAGATGCCGTTCAGCATCCCCGGACCCAATTCGACTGCTAGCGGCAAGCCGGTAGAGACTACCTTCTCGCCGACCACTAGGCCGGCGGTGTCTTCATAGACCTGGACGAAGGCAGTCGTACCGTCCAGGCGGATTATCTCACCTACTAGCTGTTCATTGCCGACGCGCACGATATCGAACATCCGCGCGCCCATCATTCCCTCGGCGATCACCGCCGGGCCGGAGATGCGCCGAATTTTTCCTGCGATCACCCTTACCTCCTCAGCATCCTCGCTTTACTCGGATCAGCCGTCAGCCCTGCTAGTCCAACTTTACGTCAAAACCGATGGTGCTACGCACCAGCCGCTTCATATAGGCCGTGGCGTCGCTCTCTGCCGTGAAGGTCGCTCCCAGGCTCGGCATCGAGAGCAGTACCGGCAGGTCGCGGCCTCGCATCTGGCGCGCAGCAGCTTTATTAGGATCTGCTAGCAGCGCCTCGTCGATAAGCACCAGGCCATACTTCTCTGACTCGATGACCTGCGCTAGCTCGAGCAGCGCCTTATCGGCGGTAATTTCGCGCACCTCGACGCCGGCTAGGCGGAAGCCGGTAGCGGTTTCGCTGTCGGTCATAACCAGCACCTTAGGCATAGCCGAGCTCCTTTTGCAGCTGCTCGCGTGGCACATTGTAGTACTTGCCTCGCGCCAGCAGGCGCAGCCTGGCCACTTCCGACTCTTTGCGGCGCAGATAGTCTAGGGCCACGCCGATGCCGAGCACTTCGCGCAGCATCAGCCGGTAGGCGTAGCGGTCAAGGGTCTGCCGGATCGCCTCATCTTGCGCACTCAAGTCGGTAGCCTCGGCCACCGCCTTGAACCTGGTCGCGGCCAACGCCTGCAGGGCGCTGGGTGCGGGGTCGTTCAGGAGCGCCTCAAAGGTGGCCCGCCCAATCTGGCGCCCGCCCTTAACGAACAGCTCGCCCTCCCCGCCGGCACCCCGTAGCTTGAGCGCGGTGCGCAGATTGGTGGCATCGACCTCTAGCTCTAGGTAACGCCGGAAGCCGCTGCTGTGCGGCACCTCCGCCAGGCGGGCGAAGATGGTCTCGAACAGGGCTTGGTCAAGGGCTAGCTCGAGCCCGTAGAGGTTGCCGCCACTAACATAGCGCCTCACTGCTTCGCTAAAGGCCGGTGCCAACGGGTGCCTGGTGGCGGCTAGGGCTTGGGCTGCGGTCGGCAGATCGGCGGCGGCGGCGATGTTCTCGAGCAGTGCGGGCTTGAGTTCGCCCGCCGGGAAAAGC
>JGI24110J20144_1000356_pt1 | contig 9214 bp, 10 predicted proteins | sample SubbioR11Jul_8A2_FD_20144 | JGI IMG/M metagenome (IMG submission 20144)
GCGCGCAGTCGCAGGGTCTATCCCCGGCCTTCATGGATTCTGCGACTCCACTTCGTTCCGCGCAGAATGACGGTGGTGTGGGATCGCTGTCACCCTGCGCGCTGTCACCCTGCGCGGAGTCGCCCTGCGCGGAGTCGCAGGGTCTATCCCCAGCCTTCATGGATTCTGCGGCTCCACTTCGTTCCGCGCAGAATGACGGTGGTGTGGGATCGCTGTCACCCTGCGCGGACTGTCACCCTGTGCGCTGTCGCCCTGCGCGGAGTCGCCCTGCGCGGAGTCGCAGGGTCCAGAACCCATCCAGTCTGCGGCCAAATCCAGCCAATCCGGGTTGGTCTTTTCAATCAGGCGAATCTTCCATTGCCTATTACGGTTTTTGATTTTCTTCTCAAGAATGATTGCCGAAGCGATATCGTCGCCCTGAACGTACCAGACCAAACGAGTTACATCATATTTGCGGGTGAATCCCTCTAAAAGATGATGCTTGTGCTGGTACATGCGACGCTCCAGATTGCTAGTAACGCCACTGTACAAGGTGCCGTTTTTCTTGCTGGCAAGGATGTAAACGAAGGCCTGTTTCATTGCGCACTCAACAAAATAGATTCTGCGTCCTGCGTCCTGCGTCCTGCGTCCTGCGACTTACGCGCAGGATGACCGCGCAGGATGACCGCGCAGGATGACGCGCTTCGCTCCGCGCCCAGCGAAGCACGGGCACGGAAGCAGCCACGGTGGTCATGCCTAGTATCCTTTCTCCTTTGGCGATGGTGCCAGTGCCACTTGCACAAACCCAGTAGCCAGCTCGCGCACCGTCATCGGCGGGTAGGTTTTGGTCGGCGTGAAGACCTCGTGCTTGCCGAGGTGGGCGAAAAGCGAGCCTTCCGCGCTGAAGGTTGACGACAAGGCAAGATCATGGAGGCGAAAGTCGCGCCGCTGGAACTTGCCCTTGCCCAGATAGCCCCATTCGGCAAAGGTGATCGCCTGGCCGTGGTGGGTGCGCATGGTCAGCGCGTCACCGTGGACAAGGTTTTGCGACAGCACGTAGGAAGCAGCAAGGTAGAGTTCGTCTGACTCCCCCAGCTTCAGGTAGTCGGCGAGGATCTCCAGCATATTCGCGCGGCACTCGGCGATGTTGTCCTCCAGGAGTTCGATGCCGTAGATGCACATCACAGCGAGCAGGGCATACTGCCGCCTTTCAAAGTCGGAATTGTCGGGCGACCCTGCGACTTGTGCGCAGGGCTTATTGTCGGGCGACCCTGCGACTTGTGCGCAGGGCTTATTGTCGGGCGAAGCCTTCTTCCCGAACTTGAGTTCGACGGCGGCGAGCTTGCGCCGCAGGATCTGCACGAGGAAGTTGCCGCTGCCGCACGCCGGCTCCAGGAAGCGGGAGTCAATGCGTTCCGTTTCGTCCTTCACCAGGTCGAGCATCGCCTCGACCAGCCACGCGGGGGTGAAGACCTCCCCGTGGTCGGCGACACGCTGTTTTGACTTGACGTAATTGTCGGGCGACCCTGCGACTTGTGCGCAGGGCTTATTGTCGGGCGACCCTGCGACTTGTGCGCAGGGCTTATTGTCGGGCGAAGCCTTGTTCATAGGTCGATCCACTTCGGGTAATGTGCGATCTCGGTCACTGCGGGCTAACGGTCTGCGTTTCAGCCGCTTCTCGTTTAAGGATAGCAAAAGCAGGGCGCTTGGTCGCAGAAGATACGGAATTGTTGGGCGACCCTGCGACTTGTGCGCAGGGCTTATTGTCGGTTGCAAACGCTTGTTGGGCGGCTAACGATAGGCTTCACGGCGATGTTTTACACGATAAACCGTCACCACCTGAGTCTTATCATTGATCTCGTATAGAACACGGTATGCGCCTACTCGCAGGCGGTAGCTATCTCGCCCACGAAGCTTCTTGGCGTCCGCTGGCCGGGGATTATTCGCAAGCTCGTCAATATGCTGGCTCACCAAGCGCATGTACTCTTTGGGCAGTTCGGCGATGTCCTTCAGCGCACGTCGTAAAACACAAACGCTATACATCTACCCCTTCGGCCCGCAACTCTGTCTTAGCCTGCTCCCAGGGGATTACCTCTTCTCCAGCTTCACGGAGATGATCTATTTCTGCGGCATCCTCAGCGTCTTCGAGTAGCGACAAAAGCTCCTCCCAAACAGTATAATCAAGAATGACGGCTTGCTTGGTTCCATCAGCATCCACTACGAATTGTGCTGTCTGAAGTTTTTCGGTAACGCTCACCGGTAGCCTCCTTGGGTTCATTCTACTCTTGAAGGGCGCAAAGGGGCTAAAGGTACGAGCTTACTAAGTGGGCATCAGTCCGCCCAACAGTGTTTATATCGATCCGCATAACGCCCCAAACACAGCCGCGATTGCCGTATAAGACGCCTGTCAATGAAGCCTTACGTCAGTCCTAAACGGTGAGCTGCCCTGTTGTTTCGTCGTGGCGATGTTTTTATCACAGGGTATTAAAATCGGCATAACCCCCCAATAGTACCTTTTGTGGGAGTCGCCATAAATCACAGAAGGTGTCAAGGTGTCAAGGGGGCGAGTAAGGCGGTAAGTTGTGGAATTGCCGACCTGACGCTATCATGACAGCAGTTGGACAGGCTCTTGCTATGAAGCAGTATCTCGACTCTCACGGTGGCGACCTGCGGCAACTCTATAGCGCCTTGGTTGAGCTAGACGCTTTTGTGCAGGAGCAGGGTGGGCGCCGTCACCAAGCCTGGGCCCGGCACATCGAACGCGAGGAGTTCTTGGCCAGCAGCTGGAACCTAGCCTACTACCTGGCGTTGCGCGAACACGACCTCCGCCCGCTGCAAGCCGCCTTGATGGCGCAGGGATTATCTTCGTTGGGCCGCGCCGAATCGCGCGTGCGGGAGAACCTCGCCGCGATCACTTACGCCGTCTCGCGCCTGTTAGCTGAGCCTGGTCAGGAGCCCGACCGGAGCCGGTTTTTTGCCGGCCATGAGCGCTTGCAACACAACACTGAGCAACTCTTTGGCCCGCCTCCGCCAGGGCGCGAGACCCGCATCATGGTCACTCTGGCAGCAGAGGCGCTCGACGACCCGGAGCAGCCAAAGCGGATACTCCAGGCCGGGGCAGAGATAGTGCGCATCAACTGCGCCTACGGTGATCCGATCGTCTGGCAGGCGCTAGTCTCCTTAGTCAGAAGCCAGGAACCGGTCCTGGGGCGACGCATCCCGGTGCTGATGGACCTCACCGGCCCACGCCTGCGCACCGCGACCGCCTACCCGCCCCTGGCGCGGCTCCATGTGGGAGACGCGCTGCTGGTAGCAAGCCAAGCGGCTGAAGCCACCACCCCGGTGGTGACCCTCAATCTGCCTGGTGTAATCGCACAGTTGCAGCCGGGCCAAGAGCTCTACCTCGATGAGGGCAAGCTCGCTGCCCGCGTCGAGCGCATAACCCCAGCAGGCGCCTGGCTCCGGGTGGTGCGCGCCTCGGCCAAGGGCTTCAAGCTCGCGCCCGAAAAGGGCGTTAATCTGCCGGCCAGCAGCATCTATCTTGACCCGCTCACCGCTAAGGATCTACGCGACCTGGCGTGGATCGTGGAGCACGCCGACTTAGTCGGCTACTCGTTCGTGCAGCGGCCCGAGGATGTCGACCGGCTGCTCTTTGAGCTGCAGCGGCTCCGGCCCCAGCGGCCGCTCGGCCTGGTGCTCAAGATCGAAACCGCCCAGGCGGTGCAAAACCTGCCCGAGATGATCGTGCGCAGTGCCGGGCGCATCCCGACCGCGCTGATGATTGCCCGCGGCGACCTGGCGGTCGAGCTGGGCTTTAGGCGCCTCGCTGAGATGCAAGAGGAGCTGCTATGGCTGGCAGAGGCTGCCCACCTGCCGGTGATCTGGGCTACCCAGGTGCTCGATCGGCTGGTCAAAAAAGGGGCCGCCTCGCGGGCGGAGGTCTCNGACGCGGTGATGGCCGGCCGCGCCGAATGCGCCATGCTCAACAAAGGGAGTCATGTNCTGGAGGCNGTCGGCGTNCTGGCCGAGGTGCTAAAGTGCATGCAGGAGCATCAGTACAAGAAGACGCCCAAGCTGCGGGCGCTCCAGAGCTGGCGGCNGACTTAGGCTCGAGCGCCGCGGTTAGCTATGGCGCCGATAAACCGTTGGTATAAGCTTGAGTCATGGCACGCACTACCAGTTACGGCACCTGCGCCCTCTGCGGCTACCGGGGCGTTAAGGCGGGTATGTCCCGGCATCTCAAGGCGTGTCTGCCCAAGCACGATAAGGCGGAGAACAAACCCGCTAAGCTCTTTCACCTGCGCGCTGAAGGGCGGTATGAGCCGCACTATTGGCTCGACCTCGAGGTCGTGGCGGAGGCCACGCTCTACGACCTGGTCCGGTTCCTCCGCAAAGTCTGGCTCGAGTGCTGCGGGCACCTGAGCATGTTCAAGATTGGCAATACGCTCTATAACGTCCGCTACGACGAGGGGGAGGAGTTCGAAGGCGAGGACGAGCTCGAAACCTTTCTGGAGCATACCTTCGGCAGCCTCTCCCCTGGCCTCCGGGAGATGCTCGAGGTGCGGAGGGCGCGTATGCCAAAGGAGGGCGATATGGAGGTAGCGCTGGCCGAAGTGCTTACGCCCGGCCTCAAGTTCGCGCACGAATACGATTTTGGCTCGACCACCTATCTCAAGCTCAAGGTCGTTAGCGAGCGCGAGGGGTACGCCCTGCACGAGCCGATACGGCTCTTGGCCCGTAACGAGGCGTCGGAGTTTGTCTGCGTCAAGTGCGGCAAACCGGCTAAGTGGATTCATACCGAAGAGCGGTGGGATCGCGAAGATCCTTTTTACTGCGGCGAACATAAGCGCAGGCATAAAGATGAGTGGGCCTTTTTGCCGGTGGTCAACTCGCCGCGGATGGGGGTGTGCGGTTATACCGGGTGACAGCGTGAAGCGCTAGGCGTGCGTGATATCCAGCCCGACCGCGCGGGCGGCTTGCGCCTGACCGCTTGCCCTAGCCAGCCCCTTGAGGGCGGTATCTTGCTCCGGCATCAGGTAGAATTGCTTGCGGATCATAGGCATACATCGCCGTTATACCTCACAACCCGGCGCGCTACGCAGCTCCTGCACCGCAACCTTATGCCGCCAGACGCGCTCCCGCGGCCAGCGGTCGAGCGCCTTGAGAGCCGGGATGTCCGATACTTCGGCAAAACGGATGAGCACTTCGTCGCCTTCTGGCATGGCCGGGCACGAGTGTACCATTCGCAGCAATCGCACTTATATGAGCTGCCGCAGTATTATCAGATCATGCGCGGCGTCCGCGTCCAGCTCGAGCTGTCAAGGAGGGGTGGTGGCTAAGCCCCGCATCTTGGGCGGGGTAGCCAAGGGGCGCGGTTTGGTAACGCCTGCCAGCGGCACCCGACCCAGCCCCAGCAAACTCCGGGAGGCGCTTTTTAATATGCTCGAGTTTTCTGAGCGGGGGCGCTTTTTAGACCTCTATGCCGGCTCGGGGGCGGTCGGCCTGGAAGCCGCCAGCCGCGGCTGGCAGGTGACCTGCGTGGAGCTGGCCAAGCCCGCCGCCGAGGTGATTCGCCGCAACGCCCGGCAGCTCGGCTTGCCGGTAGAAGTAGTAACGGGCGACGCGCTGCGCTACGCCCAGGCCCATCCCCAAGCGTTTGACGTGGCTTTTGCCGCCCCGCCCTATCCCGATGATCTCCCCAGCATCTTCCAGGCCATCTTAGACGCCGAGGTAGCGCGCCTGTACCTGTTCCAGCACCCGACCCGGCTGGAGCTGGCGCTGACTAGGCAGGGGGTGCCGGTGCCGCTTAAGCGCCGCCGCTACGGTTCGAACGCGCTGAGCTTGATCAGCCTTGAACCCAAAGCATGAACGGACTCCGCACTTCGTCGGCCCAGCTGGCCGGTGGCTCAGACCCTCATGTTAGACTAGGTCGCTTTGAGGGCGCCTGAGAGGGTTTACCATGTTAGGGTTGTTACAAAAGCTCTTCGATACCAACGAACGCGATGTTAGACGGATTGAGCAAGAGGTCGTGGGCAGAGTCAACGCGCTCGAGCCCGAGGTCAAGCGGCTTGATAACCTGGCCGAAGCCTATGCCGCGCTAAAAAGGCGTCACCTAGAGGGCGGCGAGAGCCTCGAGGCGCTGCTGCCGGAGGTCTTTGCGCTGACCCGCGAGTCGGCGGTGCGCAACTTAGGGATGCGCCACTTCGATGTGCAGTTAATCGGCGGCGCAGCTTTGCATCAGGGCAAGATCGCTGAAATGAAGACCGGCGAGGGGAAGACCTTAGTCGCCACGCTGGCGCTGGCCTTAAACGCCCTTGCCGGCAAGGGGACGCACCTAGTTACCACCAACGACTACCTGGCACAGGTCGGGGCGGAGTGGATGGGGCCGGTCTATCGCGGCCTGGGCCTCAAAGTGGGGGTCATCCGGCACGAAACCACCCCCGAGGCGCGGCGCCAGGCCTACCTCGGCGATATCACCTACATCACCAACTCGGAGTTAGGCTTTGACTATCTGCGCGACAATATGGCCTTCCGCCCTGAGCAGTTAGTCTTGCGGCACGATACTCCACTGCATTACGCCATTATCGACGAGGTCGACTCGATTCTGATCGACGAGTCGCGCACGCCGCTAATCATCTCCGGCCCGGCTGAGCTGGCTACCGACATGTACTTCACCATGGCTCGGCTGGTCAAAAAGCTGACCCGCGGCGAGCCGGGCGAAGGGGCGGAGAAGCCTCCTACCGGCGACTACACCGCCGAAGAGAAGTCCAAGGATATCCACCTAACCGAACAGGGGATCGCCAAGGCCGAGAAGGCGCTAGGCATCGAAGGACTATTCGACACCAAGAACATGGAGATCGCCCATATGCTCCGCCAGGCGCTGCGCGCCAAGGAGCACTATCACCGTGACAAGCAGTACGTCAAGGATGAGCACGGGCAGATCGTAATCGTCGATGAGTTCACCGGGCGCCTAATGCCGGGGCGCCGCTTCGGCGAAGGCTTGCACCAGGCCATCGAGGCCAAAGAGGGTGTCAAGATCGAGCGCGAGAACCAGACCCTGGCGACTGTTACCTATCAGAACTTCTTTAGGCTCTACGACAAGATCGCCGGCATGACCGGCACCGCCAAGACCGAGGAGAAGGAGTTTCAGGAGATCTACGGCTGCGATGTGCTGGTCATCCCCACCAATAAACCGATGATCCGCAAGGATTACGACGATATGGTCTACCGCACGCAGCAGGGGAAGTACGACGCGGTGGTAGCCGAGATCGAGCGAGTTCACCAGACCGGCCAGCCGATCTTGGTCGGCACCGTGACCATTGAAGCTTCGGAGCGGCTTTCGGCCATGCTCAAGCGCAAGGGGATTGCGCATCAGGTACTAAACGCCAAGTACCATCGCAAGGAGGCCGAGATCGTAGCTCAGGCCGGGCGCAGCTTGGCGGTCACCATCAGCACCAACATGGCCGGGCGCGGCACCGATATCGTTCTGGGCGGCAACCCCGAGGCGATGGCGCGACAGCTGCTCGAGCGCGAAGGAATCGCCGTCTACGAGCCCACCGTGGAGCTATTCATCAAGGCGATAACGCTAGGGCGGATGGACGAAGCGCGGGAGCTAGCCCGCCAGATCGAGGGGCTACCCGAGGGGATCCTGCCGCAGCTCGAAAAGATCCGCGACGAAGCCAAACGCGACCACGACAAGGTGGTCTCGCTGGGCGGGTTGCACATCATCGGCACCGAGCGGCACGAAGCGCGCCGCATCGACAACCAGCTGCGTGGCCGCGCCGGACGCCAGGGCGACCCAGGCAGCAGCCGCTTTTACGTCAGCTTTGAAGACGACTTGATGCGCCTATTCGCCAGCGGCCGGGTACTCGGGATGATGGACCGCCTCGGCATGGACGACAGCCAGCCGATCGAGGCTAGGATGGTCACCGGCGCCATCGAACGGGCGCAAAAGCGCGTTGAGGACCGCAACTTCGGCATCCGCAAGCAGCTCCTTGACTTTGACAATGTGATGAGCAAGCAGCGCGAGGTCATCTACAAGCAGCGCCGCGACATCCTGCTTGGCGGCAATATCAGCGAAGATGTTAAGGACATGATCGCCGAGTACGTCGACTCGCAGGTGCGGAACTACCTTAACCCCGAGCTCGAGCCTGAGGAGCGCAACATCGCCGCCCTGCGCACGGCGGTAGTGGAGGCGGTGCCGGCGCTGGAGAAGTTCGACTTCGAAACGCTGCGCGGCCTGACCCCCGAAGAGGCCACCGACCAGCTAGTTCCGCTCATTGAAGCTGCCTATCAGCAGCGCGAAGCTGAGCTAGGGGCGCCGCTAATGCGGGAGCTCGAGCGCTTTATCGTGCTGCAAGTAGTCGATCAGCACTGGAAAGAGCAGTTGCACAACATGGATGTGCTGCGCCAGGGGATCGGCCTACGCGGCTACGGCCAGCGCAATCCGATTCAGGAGTACTCCTTTGAGGCTTTTAACCTGTTCGAGGAGATGAAGGCCAACATCCGCTTGCAGGTGGCCAAGCTCATCTACCGCGTGCAGGTACAGAGCGACCAGGGCTTGCAACGCCGCGAACAGCAGCGGCCCCTGCTCTATCAGGATCAAGCGCAGCCTGGGCTTGGCGCGGGCGGTAGCCGCACCGAGCCGATCCGCGTCCAGGAGAAGGTAGGCCGCAACGATCCCTGCCCCTGTGGCAGCGGCAAGAAATACAAGCACTGCCACGGGCGGGCTGCCGCCTAGGTCGCAACCTATCGGCTCGAGCGGTACGGGCCGGGTTTTAGATCGCACCACAGATGCTACACTAGACAACGTGGAGCAGATCGTTTTAGCACATATCGGGCATCACGAGGACGGCACCTACACCGCCGAGTGCTACAACCTGCCTGTCGTGACGCAAGGCCACTCCCTAGATGAAGCCGCTCGCAACCTTAAAGAAGCAGTGGCGCTGGCGCTGGCGGACGGTGATTACCGCCTCTTTGGCTTCACTCAGGCAGCTCCCCCCATCGTGGTGACCCTAGAACTATCTTCCCTGAATGCCGCCTAAGCTCAAAACACTTTCTGGTAAAGATCTTGTCGGTATCTTCACATACCTAGGGTTGTCGGTAGCATCCCAAAAGGGAAGTCATGTAAAGCTTATAGCAGGTATCATCTGGTTTGATCCTGCGGGTGCTCGCAGGACTGCGAATCGTTCTCCAGGGCGCCTTTGCAGAGATGATACCTGCGCTAAGGCGACTC
>JGI24110J20144_1000380_pt1 | contig 8844 bp, 10 predicted proteins | sample SubbioR11Jul_8A2_FD_20144 | JGI IMG/M metagenome (IMG submission 20144)
CAGCGCGGCGTCGAGTTCCTGCCACAGCCGCTCCAGCGCCTCGACCGACAGGTATTCCGCCCCGTCCATCGGCGGCGCCGACCAGGCCAGCGCCTGCAGCTCGCCGGCATCCGGCGCCGGCACACGCCCGGGCAAGTGCTCCGCCACCTCGGGCAGCGTGCACAGCGCGGTCAGGTAGCGCACGGCCAGATCGCGCCACCAGGCGACTACCGGCGGCAAGGCCGCGCCGACATGTGCAGCGCCAAGCCCCAGCAGGACCCGGCCCGAACCCGAGACGCTGTCGATCGCCAGTTGCCTGGCCAGTTCGAACGGCAGCGGCGGGGCGTCCGGCACGGCTACCGCGGCGAGGCGGCCGTGTGGGGTGAGGGCGAGGGTGCTGGGGGTCATCGGGCTGGGCACAGGGAACCGGATGGCGCCGACGGCAGCAGGAGGCCAGAACGTTGCGCCGACCCGCCTTGGGCGTGCCGGTGTGGCGTATGCGCCCGGTCTTCGCCAGCTTGGCGAGGCGGCATTATCAGGCCGGCCCAAATGCGACAATCTGGCAGCGGCGCCCACACGCGGACCCACCGGCGCATTGCCGGCGTTGGTGCCGAGGAATGACCAGACCTTGCACGCGGCGGCAAGCGGTCAACTGCCGGATCCAGGGTCACTGCACCTCATCGGGCCAGCCATGTACCTCCCCGGCCAGTTTGCCGAGCCTCGGATCGAAGAACTGCACCGCATCGTCCGCGAGAACTCGCTGGGCGTGATGGTGCGCAATACAAGGGGCGGCATGGACGCTGACCACCTGCCGTTCCTGCTCGACGCCGATCCGGGCGAGCACGGCACGCTGATCGCGCACGTCGCACGCAGCAACCCGGTCTGGCGCGAAATCGAGGACGGGGCAAAGGTCCTCGTCGTCTTCCGCGGGGTTCAGGGGTACATCTCGCCGAACTGGTACCCAGGCAAACAGGAGACACATCGCTACGTGCCGACCTGGAACTACGAGGTGGTGCACGCGCACGGCACGATCCACATCGAGGCTCACGGCAATCATGGTCTTGCTCAGGCCATGCGGGATACGGCGCAGCCATTGACAGAGGATGAACGTGCCGCAACATCCCACTGACCTCAAGCTCGAGTCCTGGCTCGTCACGGCCGGTCGATCGTCGGAGCCGGGCGCTGCGCTGAACGTGCCGCTCGTCCCGGCTTCGAACTTCATCCTCGGAGGCCGGCGCGGATACTCGCGAGGCGATGGCACCCCGACCTGGGAAGCGCTGGAGGAAGTCGTCGGCGGCCTTGAGTCAGGGCGGGCCGTGGCGTTTGCGTCGGGCATGGCAGCGATTGCCGCCGTCTTCGATCAACTGACGGCTGGCGCGACCGTGGTACTGCCCGCCGACTGCTACCAGGGCGTTGCAGGCCTGGTGTCGGCCGGTGCCGAGCGCGGCCGCTGGTCGGTCCGAAGGGTGGCGTTGCACGACACAGCCGGCTGGATCGACGCTTGCAGGACGGCCGATCTCATCTGGCTTGAGTCGCCGTCAAATCCGCTGCTGGGCGTTGCCGACCTGGAAGCCATCTGCGCTGCACCGCGCAAGCCTGGCGCGATGGTCGCAGTCGACAACACGTTCGCCACACCCTTGAACCAGCGCCCCCTGGACTTCGGCGCGACGGTGTCTTTGCAGTCGGCGACCAAATTCATCGGTGGCCACTCCGACCTGCTGGCCGGTGTGGCCACGACCAGGCACGAGGGCGTCTGGCATGCCCTCAAGAAGTCCAGAGAGCTGACCGGCGCAACACCGGGCGCGCTGGAATCGTTCCTCGCGGTCCGGGGCGCGAGGACCATGGCACTGCGATTGCAGCGCGCCCAGCACTCGGCGATGGTGCTGGCGGAGCGTTTGGCAGCACACCCGACGGTTGAGCTGACCCGTTATCCAGGGTTGCCGTCCCACCCAACCCACGACACCGCGAGGCGGGTGCTCAAGGGCTACGGCACGATCATCTCGTTCGATGTACGCGGTGGTGCAGAGGCCGCCGATGCCGTATGCCGCAGAGTCGGGCTGATCCGGCATGCCACCAGTCTTGGCGCGGTGGAATCGACGATGGAGCGCAGGGCCGCGATTCCTGGCCAGGAGCATCTGCCACCCTCGCTGCTGCGGTTGAGCGTGGGCATCGAGGACATCGAAGATCTCTGGCGAGACCTGGACGGCGCTCTGCGGGCGGGTTGACACGTCGGTCGGCCTCTCGAGCCGAATCAAGCTGCAGTCGCAGGCGCTGCCTTCGCAATGATGCGATCGGGATTGGCATGACTTCGGCCAAGGCCGAACGGCCTCAGTCACCGGTTGATCGAGATGGCGGTCGTATGCACGCAAGGCGTGGCGTCGCACCGGCGCGTCGCGCCGCGCCACGTCGTCCTGGGCGCGGCCGCCAGCACCGTCATGCGGCACTGGCAGGCCAACTTGTCGTTCATCATGGGCATTTTCAAGAAGTTGTTGAAGGCGCCTGCAACGTTTGAGGAGTCGAGGCCATGAGCCCGTCCCCCATCAGCAAAGTCATCATCAAGCGATTTCGCAGTTTCCCGTCTGCCGTGCTGGAGATGGACAACCCGGTGTTCGTGGTCGGCCGCAATGGCTCCGGCAAGTCCAATCTTGCCGATGTCTTCAGCTTCGCCGCGGAGGCCATGTCCTCGCCGCTGCAGGCCGTCTTCGACCGCAAGGGGGGCATCGCCGCTGTTCGAAACCGCAGCTCGGTCAAGAGCGCGCCGCCCATCATGGGTCTGGCCTTCGAGTTCGGCGCCTTCAATGGCATCGCCGGTGGGCGCTTCGCCTTCGAAGTCAAGGCGTTACCCAATTACGGCTTTCGCATCGTTCGCGAGCAATGCCTGGTCCGCCGGACGGATGGCGCGCGCTGGTGGTTTGATCGCTCCGATACATGGTCCAGCAACGCGGCGGGGCTGACGCCTGCGCTGGAACCCACGGCACTGACACTGCCCATCGTGGGCGGGGACGAGCGCTTTGCTCCAATATTCAAGTTGCTGGGGAGCATGAGGGTGTATTCAATCGAACCAGCCAGGCTGCGCGATATGCAGGATCCCGACAGCGGGGTATCCCTGCGCCGCGATGGCAGCAACGCGGCCAGCGTGCTGCAGGAACTCACTCGCGACCGTGATGGCGCCACGCGCGGGGAAATCCATGAGTTTCTCGAAGCCATCGTGCCGGGCACTACGTCGGTGGCCCCCAAGAAGCATGGCAACAAGCTATCGATGGCTTTCACGCAGACGTGGGGCGACGGCAAGAAGCTGTCGTTCGATGCCTTCAGCATGTCCGACGGGACCCTGCGCTCGCTGGGTCTGATCATGGCTGTGTTCCAGAAACCGAGTCCTTCGGTGCTGGTGATCGAAGAACCCGAGGCCACGATTCACCCAGGCGCGCTGAGTGCGGTACTCGACCTGATCCGCAGGGCAGCCAAGTCGATGCAGGTGGTGGTGACCACTCATAGCCCGGAACTGCTCGATGCCAAGTGGATTCGTGAAGACAACCTGCGCATCGTGTCATGGCAGGAAGGCGCATCCCATCTGCTGCGGCCATCGGCGGCCACACGCGAGGCCATGCGCAGCCATCTCATGGGAGCGGGCGAGCTCCTGCGGTCCAATGCGCTGCATCCGGAAGACTTGTTCGCGAGCGATGAAGCTTTGCGCAGCGGCAGCCTGTTCGAGAACCTGTCGTGAAGGTGTACCTGATCGTCGAGGGCCACGGCGAGGTCACGGCCGCACCGATCTTGATACGCCGCCTGCTTTGGAACTTTGCCCAGAAGTTCGAGGTGGACGTCGGCAGCCCGGTCATCCGCCGCACGCAGGCGCAGCTGCGACGGGAAGCCGACGTCCAAGCGGCCGTCCGGGTTGCCATGGTGCAACCCGACTGTGCGGCCGTGCTGGTGCTGTTTGACGGCGAAGACGACTGCCCCGTGGACCTGGCGGCGCAGGTGCGCGTTTGGGCGCAATCGGCTGCCGGCCTGGTGCCTTGTGAAGTGGTCATCGCGTACCGGGAGTACGAGACCTGGCTGCTGGCGGCTGTGGAGTCGCTGCGCGGCCAGTGCCGCATCGCCACCGACGTGCAAGCCCCGCCCGACCCGACGTTGAAGCGCGATGCAAAGGGTGAACTTGAGACGTTCATGCCGCCCGGCGCATCGTATTCACCCGCGATCCATCAGCCCAAGCTGAGTGCCGTATTCGACCCGTCGCTGGCCCACCAGCGCAACCGCTCGTTCAGAAAGCTGACCAAGGCCGTCGGCGACCTTCTGCAAGGAATGGTACACCCCGTGCAGCCGTGGCCGCCGGCGGGCTGGTGAATCCACGACCAGAGATACCAATGACGCATAAGCAAAAACTCGAACTGACCTGGATCGGCAAGGAGAAGCGGCCCAAATTCGAGCCGCGCATCCTGCTGGAGGGGAGGAAGAGAGTCTGTAAAGCCAACTGTGTAACCTGGGTTTTCACAGCGCGGCCAGCGGCACGCGCTCTTCGCCGAACATCAGCTGGAAGCTCTGCAGTGCCGGCTTCCAGTGGTGAATCATCTTCCAGTTCTTCGACGCTTCGCGGATCGCCATGAACAGCGCTTTCAGAGCCGCGTCGTCATTCCGACCTGGTGCTGTTGATGGACGAGTCGCACCGCTACCGTGCCAGCGCGGGCGTGCGCGCCATCAACGAGCTGAAGCCACTGTTCGGCCTGGAAGTCACGGCCACACCGTTCGTCGAATCGGGCAAGGGGCCGGTGGCGTTCAAGAACGTGGTGATGGACTACCCGCTGGCGCGGGCGATGGACGACGGCTTCGTCAAGGAGCCGGCGGTCGTCACGCAGCGCAACTTCGACGCCAAGGCGCACACACCCGACGAGGTAGAGAAGACCAAGTTGGAAGACGGCGTGCGGCTGCATGAGACCACCAAGGTCGAGCTGCTCACCTATGCCCGCGAGAACGGCGTCAAGCCCGTGAAGCCGTTCATGCTGGTCATCGCCCGCGACACCACCCATGCGGGTCAGCTGCTGGCGCTGCTGGAGTCGACCGCGTTCTACGAGGGGCGCTACCAGGGCAAGGTGATCCAGGTGGACTCCAGCCGCACCGGCGCAGAAGAGGAGGAAATGATCTCGCGCCTGCTGGCGGTGGAGAGCGTGGACGAGCCGACCGAGATCGTGATCCACGTCAACATGCTCAAGGAAGGCTGGGACGTGACCAACCTGTACACGATCGTGCCGCTGCGCGCCGCCAACGCGCGCATGCTGATCGAGCAGTCCATTGGCCGCGGCCTGCGCCTGCCCTACGGCAAGCGCACCGGCGTGGCGGCCGTCGACAGACTGAACATCGTCGCGCACGACAAGTTTCAGGAAATCATCGACGAGGCCAACAAGGGCGACTCGCCGATCCGGCTGAAGCAGGTCATCCTGGAAGCGCCGAGCGCCGACGACAGGAAGGTCAGCGTGCAGGTGGAGTCAGGGGCGGCATCACGCCTCGGCCTGACAAGCCCCACTGCCATGGTGACCACCATGGAGAGCGGCATGACCGGCGCCTCCAGCGGTTCGCCCGCCCCGGCTGCCACCAGCCCGGTGTTCGCCACCGAGGCCGAGAGGAAAGCGGCGCGCGTGGTGATGGATGTCATCGGCAAGTACGAGGTCCGGCGCGACCTGGTGCCGACCAGCAGCGCGCTGCTGAAGCCCGAGGTGCAGAAGGAGATCCTCGCGGAGGTGGCGGAACGACTGAAGCCGCTGCAAGGCGAACTGCTGGCCGAGGTGGACCCAGGCGCCGGACAGTTGAACCTGTCTGCCGTGGTCGCAAAGACCACGGAAATCGTGGTCCAGCAGACCATCGACATCCCGCGCATTGCCGTGGTGCCGACGGGCGAGGTAACGACGGGCTTCCATCCCTTCACGCTGGATGTGAGCCAGCTTCGCCTGCAGCCTGGCCAGCGCGAGATCGTCGGCCAGATGCTGCGGACGAACGAGCAGTTCACGCTGTCGGCCGAGGTGGGGCTGCGCGAGCAGCGCGCGGAGGACTACGTCGTCCACGCCTTGGTGGACTTCGACGACGTCGACTACTTCACCCACGCCGACTTGCTCTACGACCTGGCAGGCCAGATGGTGAAGCACCTGCGCAGCTACTTGTCAGAGGAGGAAGCCGTCAGCGTGCTCGACCGCGATCGGCGCCTGATCGCCCGCGAGATCCACGCGCAGATGATGGCCCACTTCTGGGAAGAGGCCACCGAGTACGAGGTGCAGATCAGCCGCGGCTTCACGGAACTGAAGGCCTGCAACTACACAGCCACGGCCGGCCAGACGGCACACCACTTCCGAGAGACGGTGGACGAGACGAGCCGCATCAAGCAGATGCTCTTCGGCGGCTTCACGCCACTTCCGAGAGACGGTGGACGAGACGAGCCGCATCAAGCAGATGCTCTTCGGCGGCTTCACGCGGTGCCTGTACCCGCTGCAGAAGTTCGACTCCGACACCGAGCGGCGTTTCGCGATCATCCTGGAGCGGGATGCACTGAAGTGGCTGAAGCCGGCGAAGGGCCAGTTCCAGATCTACTACAAGCTGGGTACCGAGCAGCCCGAGTACATCCCCGACTTCGTAGCCGAAACCGATACGACCATCTACATGGTGGAGACCAAGGCGCGCGGCGACATCAACACGCAGGAAGTCCAGGCCAAGGCCGTTGCGGCAGCACGTTGGTGCGCGCATGCGTCCGACCACGCGGCCAGCGTCGGCTCGAAGCCGTGGAAATACCTGCTGGTGCCGCACGACGAGATCGTGGAGTCGAAGCGGTTGACCGACTTCCTGCGGTACCAGGTGGTGCCGGCGGCTCGGAAGGCTTGAAGGGAGGGCCAGATGCCTCTGTACCGCGTCACGAAGGACAGACTGGAGCCGGTCAAGCAGACCTCGTTCATCGAGGAACGGCTGCTGGAGCGCAAGGATCTGCAGCGCCTGCTGAAGGCGGACATCTCGGTCATCGGCGACGACATGATGGTCATCGCCGAGGAGTTTGGCGACTGGGAGGAGAGCAACCGCCGCATCGACCTGCTCTGCCTGGACAAGCAGGCCCGGCTGGTGGTCGTCGAGATCAAGCGAACGGAGGATGGCGGCCACATGGAGTTGCAGGCTATCCGGTATGCCGCGATGGTCTCCAGCATGACGTTGGACCAAGCGATTGCCGCGTACGCCCGGATGCTGGCCACCACTGACGCCGAGGTGGCGGCGCGGCGTGAAATCCTCGAGTTCCTGGAGCTTGACTCTGCCGAGGAAGCCGAGCTGACCGACGAGGTTCGCATCGTCTTGGTGTCGGCCGACTTCTCCACCGAGCTGACGACCTCGGTGATCTGGCTGAACCGGCATGGTATCGACCTGACATGCGTGCGGCTCAAGCCCTACCGGATGGGCGACGAGCTGCTGATCGATGCTGCGCAGATCATCCCGCTGCCTGAGGCCGCGGACTACGAGATCAAGGTCCGCGCCCAGGCGCAGGAGATCAAGAAGGTCCGCACCGCCCGCCAGGAGATCTTCCGGCGTTTCTGGGCGCAGTACATCGACCGCTCCCGGGGCAAGACGACCCTCTACGCCAACCGCAGTACGTCCTCGGACCACTGGATTTCGGCAGGCATCGGCCGCAGTGGCTTTGGGCTCAACGCATCGCTGACGGAGGACCGCGCCAGGGTCGAGTGCTACATCAGGGGCAAGGAGAGCGACCAGCGCAACAAGGCAGCCTTCCGCGCGCTCCATGATCGCAAGGGCGAGATCGAGCAGGCATTCGGAGGTTCGCTCGACTGGCAGGAGCTGCCCAATCGGATCGGGTGTCGAATCTGCGCGGACCTACCCGGGGGCTGGAAGACGCCCGAACCGGATTGGCCGGATCTGCAGGACCGCATGCTCAATGCGATGATGCGGCTCGAAGCCGCCCTCAAGGCGCCAGTCCAGGCCCTGCGCGTCTGACGCGGAAAGCGATGTCAGCGACGTTCGGCGAGTTGGGGCGTTTGCTGGATCGTTCGCGCGATCTCGAGCAAGAGCTAAATCGCATGCTGGGCGGCGACGAGATCCAGCTTCACGACGACTCCACGCGCACGCTGGTGACGCTGTCAGCTGCGCAGACCTCGATGGAACATGGCGTGGCGCTGCGGGCTCTGTTGGCTCACCCTCTGCCCACGGCCGGCATCAGCATGATGCGTCTCCAGCATGAGGCCCTGACGCGGGCTGCATGGCTGCTGTACGCCGCATCTGACGAGCAGATCGATCGCCTGGTTGCACCGCTCGATGCCGCCGCCGAAAAGGCCGCCTCCAAACTGCCGATGGCGAAGACGATGCTCGACGAGATCGTTGACCTGAACCCACGGTAGCGGCCGACGTGGTGCTTGTCCACGATGAGCTTGACTGCCAAGTCGAGATCTCGGGGGCGCCGCGCAGCCGGGTCTTGGAGGAAGCCAGGCGCTGGCGCGGGTTGGGCCGGCCCAGACCGGTATCCAATCGGGCGTATGGGTCTGAAGCCATTGGCGGCAACTGCGCGTCCTCCAGCCGGCTGCATGGCATCACGGGCACGAAGCGGCCACCGGCGCAGTCGATGTGGTCCATGTGCTTGCGCGAGCACAGCTTGCTGTCGGCCACGTACCGGAAGTCGCCCCTGCCGGCCAGCGCGCGCAGCGTGTTCCAGGTCGCGATGTGGGGGTGCGTGAGTCGCTGGCGTTGCCGTCCGTGCAGCGCAATGCCACGGGCACGACTGCCGGCGGCGCTCATGGTGAGGAGAAACAGCAGCTGCTTGAGATCAGGGCGGTGCACCTTGGACATCCCGTAGGGGATGGCGGGGGCGCGGCGGCCGCGGCTGCGCCGCCCGCC
>JGI24110J20144_1000383_pt1 | contig 8806 bp, 9 predicted proteins | sample SubbioR11Jul_8A2_FD_20144 | JGI IMG/M metagenome (IMG submission 20144)
GGCGGGGGTTACGCCCTCTCGCGGCAGCCTGAAGAGATTACGCTGCGTGACGTCCTGCGTGCCATCGACGGGCCGGTGGCGCCGCTAAGCTGCATCAGCCTTAACTGGCACAAGCCTTGTGCGGTCGAAGAGCGCTGCCATGCCCGCAACGCTGTCTGGAAGCGTGTGCGCAACGCACTCTTGGCGGCTCTAGCTGAAGTAACCGTGGCTGATCTGGCGGCTGACTTTGCACAACGGATCGACTATTCGCTGTGCCTTGATCACTTGCTAAGTCCCAACGTCGAGCAACGGCACATTAACCGCTATCAGAACGAATGATAGCTAGTGCCAGCCCATGCACGGGCGGATTAGACTGAAGCGGATTAGATTGAAATAGTCCGCCCAGCCCGAATGCACCCGGTACAGACCCGCTGAGTAGCTCCATGGCCGGAGCGCCAGACCTTGACCCGCTGCAAGTTGGGGTACTTCCAGGTCTTCTTGATGCCGGTGGTGTTCTTGCCGACCCCGCCCAAACGCTTCGCCTTGCCGCTGCGCACCACGTCCTTAAGGACAATCGGCCGCTTGCCGCATAGTTCACAAACCTTTGCCATAACCTTCCTCCGAATAAGAGCGCTCAGCCGTCAGCTATCCGTACTCTGCAGCCTGTGGGAGAACCTTTTCTCAGATCGGCCACAACCGGTGCGGTTCCATGCTCGGTAGCGCACCAGAAGCCTTACGGCCTCTAAGCCTAAGGAGCATAGCACAAGGGCGCGGTGCGCGCCAAGGCTATCATTAAACTCAGCCCTCTGGCATAGCCCTCTAATGAAGCAAGTCTATACTCTAGGGAGTAGGGCACGAGCCACCTGTGGTGGCAAGACACCTCCTAGAGACACGTGACCCCTCCGAGCGAGACTGGAGCCCTCCCGGTCTCGCTTAACTTACTGAACTGTAACCCGGTAAAGCAGCACCTCTTCCTGACCGGGCTCGAGCGCGAACAGCAGCGTCCAGCGGATGGCGGTGTACTCGTTTGGGGCGGCCACGCGGCGCGAGCCGTCGGCAGCGGTAACGAGTACCGGAGCCTCCATGAAGGTGTTGCCATCGACGGTGAATTCAGTCAGGAGGCGCTCCGAAGTGGGGGTGGCAGAGAGGTCCAGATAGACCGTTCCCTGCGGTACGGGGCCGGTAATCACCACCGTGCCCGCCGGCAAGGTAGTAGTACCGCGATTGGTGACGAAGATACGATATTCGACCACCTGTCCTCGGCGGGCGGTGGTGGCGGGGACGAAGTTCTCCTGGCGGGCCCCGCCCTCGGTAGTAATCACGTCTACAATGAAAGATTCGATCCTGAACGTGACGGGGTTGTCCTGCGCCAGCGCCGAGGCAGCCAGCGCTAACAGTAAGATTAACCAGAGCCTGCGCATCACACCGCCACCATACCGCACCGGGGATGAGAAAAGACCTGTAACGATTTACCGGCTTTCACCTTGGGCCAGTCTTAGTGCTAACGCCTCCAGCGCCCAGGCGTCATCCTTGCCCGATTTCATGGCCAGGTCGGCCTCGAGGATGGCTCCAAGCACCCGCCGCAAGCCGGTTTCATCGAGCGCTTTGGCCAGCGCCAGCGCCTTTTGTGCCACATATGGCTTGACCTTGAGCGTCTGCGCCACCAGCGACGGCTCAACGCGGGCATGAGCTTGCCTAAGCGCTACGCAGTGCGCCACCAGATGGTACTGCCAGCTCAGTGCGCCCAGTACGCGCGCGGGCGCTTCCCCTTGTGACAGCAGGCTGTGACAGATAGACAGGGCTGCCGCGGCGTCACCCTGATGGCAGGCTTCGATTAAATCAAAAGCGTCGCGGGCGGCGGGGCGGTTGACGATAGCGCGCACCCGTTCGCTGGTCAGGGTGCCGTCGAGCACCGCCAATTTGCCGATTTCGCCGGCCAGCCCCGGCAGGTCCTCGCCGAACAGGTCGCTAAGTGTCTGCGGCACATCGTCGGTAAAGCGCACCGCCTGCTCGCTCAGCTCCTGGCGGATCCAGTGTGCTAGGGCGTTAAAGCGCGGGGTGGGGAGGTAGAGGTGCTCGCCCAGGGCCTGGTAGCTCTTCTGGCGGGCCGGGGTGGCCTCGGTATCGAGGATCACTATCAGCGTGTCGGCAGGGGCCGTCTCGAGCGCTCGCAGCACCTCGTTGCGCGGCTTGACCCCGGCTTGGCCGCTAAAGGCCGTGTCAAAATCGAGCAGCAGCGCCACCTGGCCGAACAGCCCCGACTGAGCAGCGAGCCGACTCACCTGCTCGGCGGTCATGCCGTCGGCCAGTTCGGTTACCTCGGCTGCGCCAAAGCCCCGCGCCGCGAGCGCCCGCCGCGCCGCACGGCTGACCAGGAATGGGTCGCCGCTAAAAGCCAGGATCACGATAATCCCCGTTAATAGCCGCCAGCATCGCTGCTGCGCTAGGATAACGCTGCCACGGTTGAGGGGTGAGTGCGAGGCGCATCACCTCGTTCAAGCAGGACGCTTCGCCAGTCAGGGGTGCCAGCGGTACAGTAGCGTCGCCGGTTAGCACCTTTATCACCTGATTGCCGTAAGGCGGTGCGCCGGTAAGCATGTGGTAGAGTACCGCCCCGACCGAATAAAGGTCGCTGCGCAGGTCGCTGCGGTCGCCCCGGAACTGCTCGGGGGCCATGTAGTTGGGCGTACCGAGCAGCATCCCCTGTTGAGTGATGGCAGTCAGGGTCAGATCCTTAGCGAAGCCGAAATCGGTTAGCAGGGCGCTGTCGCCGCGCACGATGATGTTAGCGGGTTTGACGTCGAAGTGGATCACGCCCCGGCCGTGGGCATAATTAAGTGCCTTGAGCAGATCAGTAGTTAGTTTTAGTGCCAGCTTTAGCTTTAGGGGTCCGGCCATCAGCGCTGTGGCAAGCGGTACCCCAGGGCAGTAGGCATAGATCAGCCAGTCCTCGCCGGTCGCTAGCAAAGGGACGATGTTCTCATGGCTGAGCTTCTGGACTACCTGGCCTTCGCGGTGCAGGCGCTCGGCTAACAGCAGCGAGCCCCCCAGAAAGCGCTTGATAACCACTAGCTGCTCCCCCCAGCGCGCCAGTTCGACGCGAATAGGGCCGCGATGGGACAGCACGCGAACGGTGGCGTACATTAGCGACAATTTAGCACGCCGAGCATATCCGCCTGACCATTCCTGCCGCGGCCTGGTGCTACACTTTGCGCATGGAACTACTCAACGCCGATAGCGAGCTTAAGGAGTTGCTGGTGCTGCGCAATCGCATCGACCAGCTCAGCCATGAGTTGAGCGGCGGTAGCGGCTCCGACAGCCAACCCAAGCTCGACCTGCTCGATTTAGGCGACGCCTACCGGGTAGTGATCGAGGTGCCTGGCGTGCCGCAAGACCGGCTCGAGGTGGCCCTGCATGAACGCGAACTAACTATCGCAGGGGTGCGCAATTCCTATGGCGAGTCGCCGCTGCTGCTGCTAAGCGAGCGGCCTAGCGGGCGCTTTCAGCGCACCATTACGCTGCCCGGCGAGGTCGAGCGCGAGGCCAGTCACGCCCACCTTAAAGAGGGGCTGCTGACCCTGCATCTGCCCAAGAAGGCTTAATGGTCGTCCGATCGGTCTGCCCGCTTGATTGCCCGGACGCCTGTTCGGTCTTGCTCACCGTAAACGAGGGGCAAGTTACCAAGCTGGTGGGCAACCCTGCTCACCCCATCACCCGCGGTTTTGCCTGCGTCAAGACCCATCACTACCCCGAGCGCCAGCACCATCCGGAGCGGTTGCGCTACCCGCAACGGCGCGTCGGGCCGAAGGGCGAGGGGCGCTTCGTGCGCATAGGTTGGGATGAGGCGCTAGATACCATCGCCGAGCGGCTGCAAGCCATCATCCAGGATGGAGCCGAGGCGGTGCTCCCTTACAGCTACGCCGGAACCATGGGGCTGGTCGAGGGGCGGCAGCCACTGGCGTTTTTCCGTACTCTGGGGGCCTCGGAGTTAGACTGGACCATCTGCGCGGCTACCGGCGGGGCGGCCTGGGAGGCTAACTATGGCCCCGCCAAGCTTGGCACCGACCCCGAGGAGGTGCCCCAGGCGCGTTTGATTATCCTGTGGGGGATCAACAGCCTGCGCAGCAACGTTCACTTAACACCGTTTCTTAAGGAGGCGCGCCAGCGCGGGGCTTATATCCTGCACATCGATCCCTATCGCAACGAGACCAGCCGCTTTGCTGACGAGCACTGGCAGCTCCAGGTCGGCAGCGATGCGGCGTTAGCGCTGACCATCGGGAACGTCATCCTGCAAGCCGGTCTGGAGGACAAGGCGTATCTGGCGGCACATGCTACCGGCCTTGAGGAGTATCGCCAAGCCTGTGCTGAGTGGCCGCTCGAGCTAGCCGCGGCCTTCACCGGCCTAAGCGCCGAGCGGATCCGCGAGGTGGCGCTGTGGCTGGCCCGCGAGCCCCGGAGCTTTATCCGGGTCGGCTACGGCATGACCCGCAACGAGGGAGGCGGCAATGCGCTGCGCGCCGTTACGCTGCTCCCGGCCTTAACCGGCGCCTGGCAGCACCCCGGCGGGGGGGCGCTGCTCTCGACTAGCGGCGCTTTTGTGCTGAACACTGCGCGGGCCTTCGGCCAGCCGCGCCCCGGCGTGCGCCACATCAACATGAACCGGCTGGCCTCGGCCCTAGTGACCGATAACCCGATTAGGGCGCTGTTCGTGTTCAATTCCAACCCCGCGGCGGTAGCGCCCGATTCGCGCCGGGTGAGAGCGGGCTTAGCCCGTGAGGACCTCTTCACGGTGGTCCTGGAGCACTTCCAGACCGATACCGCCGACTACGCCGACCTCTTGCTGCCGGCTACCACCTTCCTCGAGCACCCCGACCTGTATACCGCCTACGGCCACTACTACTTGCAGTGGGCCGAGCCGGTGGTGGCGCCCTTGGCCGAGGCGCGGCCCAACTCCTGGGTCTTTCGCGAACTCTCAAAGCGGCTTGGGCTCCCGCACCAGGCGCTCTATTGGGACGCCGAGCAGGTGGCCCGGGAGTTGCTCAACACCGAACACCCTAACCTCGCAGGAATCACCTTTGAGCGCCTAAAGCAGGAAGGCTTCATTAAGCTCGCCCTCCCGCAACCGTTTCAGCCTTATGCAGAGGGGAGCCACTTCCCGGACGGCAAGATCCGCTTTGCACCCGCACCGCAGCAGCTCACCTTTGCCGAGCAGCCCAGCACCAGCTATCCGCTGCGTTTGATCTCGCCGCCCGGCTCGCATTTCGTCAATACCAGCATGGGCAATATCGCCAGCCTGCTCAAGGCCGCCGGCGGCGAGCCTCAGGTAATGGTCCACCCCAGCGATGCCATCAAGGCGGGGGTTTTGCCCGGCACCCGTAACCGCATCGTGAGCGCCCAGGGGAGTATTATCCGCCGGACCATAGTCAGCGAGGAGGCCGTTGAGGGTGTGCTGATCGCGCTCGGCCAGTGGTGGCCCAAACTGGCCCCGGATCGGCGGAGCCTAAACGACCTAACCAGCGAACGCCTTACCGACTTAGGCGGTGGCAGCACCTTTGGCAACGTAGTGGTGCGGCTCGAGCCCTTAGGAGCAGAATGAACCCCGTAACCCTTGATGATGTCCGCGCTGCTGCCGAGAGAGTTCGCGGTGCGGTCTACCGGACGCCTATCGTTCGCCTGCCCCTAGACGCCCCGGTCTACGCTAAGGCCGAGAACCTGCAACGCACCGGCTCGTTTAAGCTGCGCGGCGCTTATAACTTCCTGGCCGCGTTGCCCGAAGCGGTGCGGCGGCGCGGAGTGGTGGCCCACTCCAGCGGCAACCACGCCCAGGGGGTAGCCTGCGCCGCGCACCTGTTCGGCGTTCACGCCACTATCGTCATCCCCGACAACGCTCCGGAGGTCAAGGTGGCGCGCACGCTGGCCTGGGGGGCGGAAGTGGTGCGCTGTAGGCCATCAAGCCGCGCTCGCGAGGAAGGTGCGGAGCGGTTGGTGCTCGAGCGCGGCTATACCCTGGTGCCGCCCTTTGATCACCCTTGGATCATCGCCGGGCAGGGGACGGCCGGGCTGGAGCTAGCAGAGGATTTGCCCGGCGTCAAGAACGTGCTGGTCTGTGTCGGCGGCGGCGGGTTGATCGCCGGGGTCGCTACCGCCGTCACCAGCCTACTCCCGGACGCTCAGGTGATCGGCGTGGAGCCGGAGCTAGCTGCTGATGCCAAGGACTCTTTTGAGGCAAAGAGGTTGCGGCAGTGGCCGGCTGAGCTAACGGGCCGCACCATGGCTGATGGCGTGCGCACCCAGAGTTTGGGCCAACTTAACTTCGAGCTTATCCGCCAGCGGGTGCGCGGCTTTGTCACCGTGAGCGAAGAGGCGATCCAAGAGGCCACAGGCTGGTATGCGCTGGAGGCCAAGCTGGTGGTGGAGCCGACCGGTGCGCTGACTTTGGCCGCGTATCGGCGCCTATTGGCCGGGCCGATTGACGGCATCGCGCTGCAAGACGGCCCCACTGCCCTGTTGATCAGCGGCGGCAATATCGCCCCGGCGATGCTCAGTGCGCTCCTCAGCGCGCAGCGGTGATGTCACCCCTCTACCTCACGAATCAGCCCCTCCTGGAGCAGCCGCTCGAGCCGAGGCCGCAGCGAACTTAGGTCAGCGCCGCTGCTCTCGGCAATCTCCTCCATCGTCGCGCCCTGAGCGAGCTGCCTCAACAACTGCCGACTGCGGCTGTCGAAGTGGCGGCCTAGCCCCATGGCTAGGTCGGTCATCGGGTTTAAGACGTCGCGGCCGCGCAGGGTGAGCTGATAACGCTTCTGCTCCCAACCCGGCGGCTCGTCCGGCAAGGTGAGGTGAGAGGGTTCATCGAGACTTGGATAGAAGCCGCTGCTGCCCACTAGCTCAGCTTGAATCTGGAGATAAGGTTCACCCTGCTGATAGTAGCGGTAGCCCGCCTCGTTGGCTTCGATGCCGCTGAAGGTGTGCAGGTCGGTGTCTTGAGCGGTGCCACGCGCTAAGCCCAGGAGCGCTGCGGTAAGGGGGCCGGGCAAAGGGCGAAGCGCCAGCGTTGCTGTCGAGCCGCTGAGGCGGTTCATCCGCCGCAGCGCGTCGAGGTCGTGCCTGACCAGGCCGGGGGCTTCAAACAGGGCGCTGGCCAATCGGCCGGCCAGGAAGAGCAGCACCCCGCGCTCGGCCTCGAGCTCTTGCACCACCAGTCCGGTAAAGTTGGTGGCGTTCAAGTGATGCAGCAGGGCGCGAAAGTTGATATAGCTAGCCGATAGCTGGAGGGCGGTGGCAAAGACGTCCGGGATGGCGCAGCAAGCGGCGAGCTGGCTGCCGGCGAAGCGTCCAGGAAGGCGCGGTAGTGGGTCCGGCGGATGGGCGTACCAACAAAAACGCCCGCCGTTTAGATTCAGGTGCAGGTCAGCCCCGAGCTTATGGCTGACGGTTAGTTTTCCCTCGACAAACAGCATGACCACACTGCCTAGCTCGTGTTCGAAGAGCAGCGTGCCGCTGGCCTTGAGCCGAGTCAGCGCTTGTACCAACGCTTGGGCGGTCTGCCCGCCGAGCCAGCCGCCGACAGGGGTGCCCTGATTAGACACGGTTCTCCCCTAACCAGGCCAGCACCTCTTGCAAGAGCCGCCTATCCTCCTCGAAGCTAAGGCATGAGAGCGCTTCGGCAGCGCTGACAAAGGCGCCTTCGGGAAAAAGCGTTTCGCGCAGCACCGTTTCGGCTGTTGGGCTCTGGAGCACGAACCAGCGAATAGCGCGCTCTTCTTGCCGGTTATTGTAATAGCGGGTGATAAACACCCGTTCCGAGTCGAGGCAGGTAGCTTGCACACCGGCTTCTTCTTCGATTTCGCGCAGCGCAGCCTGCAAGGGGGTTTCGCCAGTATCGATATGCCCCTTGGGAAAGACCCACTCCCCCCGGTGGTGACGCAGGATGAGCACCCGCCCCAGTGGGTCGAAGACCACGCCGCCTGCACCCGGCACCTCAGCCACCCTTCACCTCGGTTGGCCGGCGCTCTAGGCGCCACGACAAGGCGCATTGGGAAGCAGGCTCTTTAGCCATCCCCGTTATGGTAACAGACAAGGCTTCGCCCGACCATGAGGTGCGGTCAGCGCTGCACCATAGCGCCGTTTTGCTCGTAGAAATTGATGATGCCCTCCACAATCGCCTCAGCCAGTTTAGTCTGATAGCTCTCGGTCCCTAGCTTGGGCCCTTCTACGGGGTGGCGCACAAAGCCTAGCTCGAGCAGCACAGCCGGGATGCGGGCGTTGCGCAGGACATAAAAGGCGCTCTGCCTAACACCGCGGTCGGCGGCGCCGGTGGCCGCGATCAAGCTCGACTGCACCATCTCAGCCAGCAGGCGGCTGAAGTGGAGCTGCTCTTGAGCCAGGAGGTCTTTGCTGATGGCGTTGACGTGGGAGAGCGCTTCTCTGGTGAGCGCCCGGCCTAGCTCGCCGCCGCCGTTCTCGCGGATGGCCTGTTGCAGGGCGGCCTCGTTAAGCGGCTGGCCGAATACCCAGGTTTCGATGCCGTGGGCCGCGCGGTTCTCCGCCGAGTTGACATGAATCGATACGAACAGGCTTCGCTCCGGCGTAGCCAGGGCTGAGCGGTCGGGTAGGCTGATGAAGTAGTCGCCGGCGCGGGACATGATCACCTCGAAACCGGCGGCCTCTAAGAGCGCCTGGACCTTGAGCGAGATGGCTAGCACCACCACCTTTTCGTTGACGAACCCCTGAGCGCCACCGTCGTGGCCGCCGTGACCAGCATCGACGATAATGACCGGACGGGCGCCGGCCGGAGGGCGGGCGCTGCTGGGCTGCCGAGGGGCCT